>Ga0209511_1001577_pt1 | contig 19949 bp, 14 predicted proteins | sample SSSSmetaG_FD_184141 | JGI IMG/M metagenome (GOLD analysis project Ga0209511, IMG submission 184141) | Glacier valley bacterial and archeal communities from Borup Fiord, Nunavut, Canada, to study Microbial Dark Matter (Phase II) - ​SSSS... | ecosystem: Environmental > Aquatic > Freshwater > Ice >...
ATAATTACAAAGTTAATAAACAGTTCTTATTGAATAACTACCTAAAAGTTAAGAAAATTTCAAGATATATAAATAAAAAAAACTCCCGCAAGCAGGAGTTTAAATTAAAAGCTTTTAATCTTTATTTTTCAAATTTAATTTCCTGCAAAGTTTGTTTATCACCTTTCTGCTTTAGGTTTAAAGTGGTTCTAAAATTACCATTTGAAGTTACCAAAGTACCAATACAGAATTCTGCACCGCCACTTTGACCTTGATGTAATGTAGTAAATGATTTAACTGCATTATTGGCAAAAAAATCTCTTAAAACAACTTCACCCTGTGTTTTACTATAATTTGAACTTTTTCCATTAACCGTTATTTCAACGGTATTATCAAAGTATTTTGAAACAGAAGCAGCATTGCCGGATTTAATAGCATTTACCACATCATTTAAGCCTGTAATTATAGTAAAAGAACTTAACGCTACAAAAGCAGCAAGTATTGTAAATATTTTTTTCATTGTTTTAAATTTAATTCAGACCCTATTTGCTAAAAGTATGCCATACCGATTTTACAACGGCATAAACTTTTTGTTTGGCTTGTTTATAACAAATCTCCATTCTTTTAAACATCAACTGCAAACAAACTTAGCTTTGTGACATGCAAAATAAAAAAACTATTCTCATAATAATGGATGGATGGGGGTTAGGCAAAGTAAAAAGCAGCGATGCAATTCAACATGCAAAAACCCCGTTTGTAACTTCTCTTTATAACAATTATCCAAACAGTACTTTAGTTACCTGCGGTGAAGCAGTAGGATTGCCTGACGGACAAATGGGTAACAGTGAAGTTGGGCACTTAAACCTTGGCGCCGGCCGAATTGTTTATCAGGATTTACAACGAATTAACGTCGGCATAAAAGATAAAAGTTTTGAAAAAAACGAGCAACTTTTAAACAGTATTGCATTTGCAAAAAAAAACAACGTAACGCTTCATCTTATGGGCCTTATAAGCAATGGTGGCGTACACTCACATATAAACCATATTAAAGCCATTACAAGTTTATGTGCTGCACAAAATTTTGAAAACGTGCTTGTGCATGCCTTTACAGACGGAAGAGATACTGATCCTAAAAGCAGCTTTGATTTTTTAAGAGAACTGCAGCAACACCTAGATGCAACAACCGGAAAAATTGCAACGATAACCGGTAGATATTATGCGATGGATAGAGATAAAAGATGGGAAAGGGTTAAGATTGCTTACGATGCAATGGTGCACGCAACAGGTGAAATAACTGATGATATTTTAGCCTCTGTTAAAGCATCTTACGAAAAAAATATTACCGACGAATTTATAATGCCACTTATAAATAATGCTGCGGGGGATACTAAAATTAAAAATGGTGATGCTGTATTGTGCTTCAATTTTCGTACTGACAGGTGCAGAGAAATTACTGAGGTACTTACACAATTGGATATGCCCCTACAAAATATGCATCCGCTGCAACTTCATTATACCACTATGACTAATTATGATCATACTTATAAAAACGTGTTTGTGATGTATGATAAAGACAATCTGGATAATACTATTGGGCAGGTTATTGCAGCTACAGGTAAAACGCAACTTCGTATTGCAGAAACAGAAAAATATCCACATGTAAGTTTCTTTTTTAGTGGTGGCAGAGAAATGGTTTTTGAAGGTGAAAAAAGAATTATGATTCCATCGCCTAAAGTAGCCACCTACGATTTGCAACCACAAATGAGTGCATATGAAGTAACCGATGCTGTGATTGCTGCAATAGATAATACATGTCCGGATTTTATTTGCCTAAACTTTGCTAATGCAGATATGGTGGGCCATACAGGCGTTTGGAAAGCTGTAATAAAAGCTGTAGAAACGGTAGATGAATGTGTGAAACAGGTTGTAACCAAAGCTCTTTCAAAAGATTACGCTGTTTTTTTATTGGCAGACCATGGTAATGCAGATTACGAAATAAATGAAGATGGTACACCAAATACAGCCCATTCTTTAAACCTGGTTCCCTTTTTTATAATTGACAATGATTGGAAAGGATCAATAAAACCCGGCAAACTCGGTGATGTTGCACCTACAATTTTAAAAATGATGGGAATAGAGATTCCCGTAGAAATGAAGGGAGATATATTGACTTAAATGGGCTAATTTAAACTCGCAAAATAAGACCACGCAGCATTTTTACAACAATATTTGTCTATATTTATAAGGTAAAACCCTAACTTATGACCGAGGAGCAAATGCTTGCCGGAACACTTAAAAATAATGCCGCTGCGCAAGAGGCACTGTACGACCGTTACAGTCCACGTATGCTTGCTGTATGTTACCGCTTTGCAAAAAGCAGAGAAGATGCAGAAGATATGTTGCAGGAAGGCTTTATAAAAATCTTTACGCAGCTCCATCAATACAGGAACGAAGGTGCTCTTGAAGGATGGATTAGAAGAATTATTGTACATACCTGTATCAATGTGCTAAAGAAAAATAAAAAGTTTTCTGAAACAGTTGATTTAATTCATGCCAATGCTTTTCATACCAAAGAAGATATGGTACCGAGCATTATACAGGCAAAACAAGTGGTTGAATGTATTCGGATGTTGCCCCTAGGTTATAAAACTGTGCTAAACCTTTATGCAATAGAAGGCTACTCACATAAAGAAATTGGAAAAATGCTGGATATTGAAGAAAGTACAAGCCGGAGCCAGTACACAAGAGCAAAAGCAATGTTAGAAGATATTTTAATTAAGAAACATATAATTGATAAATCTCAATACAAAAATCAATACGGGAAAATAAACAGTAAAATTTAGCATAACAAAATTTACTATTAACGTACAATGACTGAGTGAAAATGGAAGACAATAATTACAATGACGAATTTGAACTTTTTCTAAAAGAAAGTGCTGATGAGTTTAGAATGGTACCATCCAGAAAAGTCTGGTACAGCCTATATAACAACCTACATCCTGACAGAAAATGGCCATCGATGGCAGTTTGTTTACTCATATTAACGGCAGTACTATACCTCGGTATTGCAAATAATAATTCATTGAGCAGCGCTGCCAAAAAAGCATCAGCCGAAAATTTATCTTATCTTTTGAATGAAAAAAATAATGATAGTAAAATTACATTTTCAGCAAAAGATTATTTAGATCTCAAAAATAAAACCAACCAAAAGTTTTCCATAAAAGACAGTCATACCGCAAGTATAGAAACTTATCAAAGACAAAATCCCATCAACCCTAAAACAAAAATTTTATTAGATCTTAAAGGTGAAAATTCTTTTTTAAACACAGCTGAAAAATCTGTAACCTTTAAAACATCTACTCCTGTAAATATTTATGATCATGTAAATACTTACGCCATAAATAACAATAATCAAAAGAAAGCTGATGTGGCAAAAAGTTTAGTTATTAAAGAGGAAAGAGAGAAAGTTTTTGCTGAAAATAAAACCTCAGATACAGTATTAAATACTGAGATTATAACTTCCCAATCAATTGAAAACGAAACATTATTAGAAAAAATTGATTTACTGAATACTGAAAAAAGCTGGAAGGAGGATTATGCATTTAGGTACAAACCCGCTATAAATAAATTTAAACAAAACAGTACATTATCTTATTTCATTACTCCATCTTTTGGATACAGAAGTTTTTCTAAAACGACAGAAAGCAATACAACGGGTACATCTTTTATTTCATCAAGAACTAACAATGGCCAAACAAATTTATTTGATAATGCAGCACTTAATTTAGAAGCAGGTGCGATTTTGCAATACAGTACTTCTGAAAAACTAAGATTTAAAGCCGGCTTGCAGGCTAATTATACCAATTATATATCAAATGTTACAGCGTTAGGTCATCCGACTCAAACTTCAATTACATTAAACAATATTGATAATAATGTTCGTTCCTCTAACTTTTCTACAAAAGCCGGAAATCATAAAATAAATAAAAATACCATGCAAATTGCATTGCCCTTAGGTGCAGATTTTAAAATTGCAGGTAATGGAAAACTTAACTGGTATGCAGGTGGAACAATACAACCAACTTATGTTATTGGTGGGAATGCCTTTGTATTATCATCAGATGAAAAATATTATATTTCTGAAAATGCTTTGCTCAGGAAGATGAACCTAAATACTGCAATCGAAACCTTTATAAGCTTTAAATCAACTAACGGAGTTTTATTAAATGTTGGTCCACAGTTTCGTTACCAACTGTTTTCAACCTATAAAAACCAATATGGTTATACTGAAAAGATATACAATGTTGGGATTAAGATTGGGGTAACTACTACTTTCTAATTATATCTAATTTTAGTTTTGAAATTCTACACCCCTTCAGAATTGTGAATACCTTTTATTATAATATTTTATTGATTTGGGCTTATGACTTAATTTTGAAATATGCTTAGCCGTATTTTTTTTGGTACTGTCATTTTTTTTGCATCCTGCAAAACCAATAAAAAGTCACCCGGTGATATCAATACCATAAATAATTCACAGATAATAACCGGAGATACAGTTTCAAATTTTTTTCCGGTAACATCTTATTTAAGGGGCGAAATATTTAGCATTAAAACCGAAGGAATAACCCCTATAAAAAAAACCACTGTGCAAAAGATTACAGATTCTATGTGGGTAAAAGAAACCGATTTTGAAACTACCTTCTCAGCATTTTTGTTTCCCATAATTGATACATCTAATCTAAAAAAAACTTTTACTGAAAAAAGGTTTTTAGATCAAACTTTAAATGCATTTACTTTTACTTACGATCCTTTAAATGATGAGGGAAACAGTTTTGCTTTTAAACATTGGGATGTTTACGTAGATCCCGAAACAAATAAAGTAAGGCGGATATATCTTACAAAAAAGTTAGATGCTGATACAGAACTTTTGCTGACATGGCAAAGCGGCAAATGGTGCAAAATAATTACAGTCAAAAATATTGGAGGAAAAACAACAATCATTAAAGAAGAAAAAATATCCTGGAGTTACGAAGAATAATGACACAAAAAGAATTTTCAGCCATATCATCTACTATACCTACCCAACCCGGTATTTACAAGTATTATAATGCCGCAAATGAATTAATTTATGTAGGCAAAGCAAAACACCTACGCAAAAGAGTAAGCAGTTATTTTAATAAAATGAAGACCAGCTATAAAACGGCTGAGCTTGTAAACCGAATCATCAAAATAGAATTTACAATTGTAAACACAGATCAGGATGCATTTTTATTGGAAAATTCTCTTATAAAAGAACACCAGCCACTCTTTAATATTAATTTAAAAGACGATAAAACCTATCCATACATTGTTGTAAAAAACGAAGCTTTTCCAAGGGTTTTTTTAACGAGAAGAAAAATAAAAGATGGCTCACAATACCTCGGGCCATTTACCTCTGTAGGTAAAGTAAGAGACCTGTTGAATTTTATAAAACAAAATATCCAACTCCGCACCTGTAAGCTCAATTTAACTCAGGCAAATATTGAAAAAAACAAATTTAAAGTTTGCCTTGAATACCATTTGGGCAACTGCAAAGGACCATGTGAAGCATTGCAAACCCTTGAAGATTACACAGAAGGAATTGCTCAGTTAAAAGATTTACTTAAGGGAAATTTAAACCCGGTTATAAATAATTATAAAAATAAAATAAAGGAGCATGCTTTAAATATGGAGTTTGAAAAAGCAGCTATTTATCAGCATAAAATTGAACATTTAAAATTATACGAATCAAAATCTGCAGTGGTAAATACAAACACCGGCACTGTAGATGTTTTTACAATTTTGGAGGAAGGCGATACAGCATATGTAAACTATTTGGCTGTAAGTAATGGCAGTATCATACAAACTAAAACAATAACACTACAAAAGAAACTTGAGGAAAATGCAGCAGAAATATTAGCTTTTGCAGTTGCTCAGTTACGGCAGGTTTTTGAAAGTGATGCAAGAGAAATCATTTTACCATTTGAAATAGATTATATAGAACCAAACACTATTATTACTGTACCGAAGGCCGGCGATAAAAAGAAATTGCTGGATCTTTCTCAAAAAAATGTAAACTATTTTAAAGCCGAGTTGCATGCAAAAAAATTATTAAAACTTGAAGATAAAACAACAGATGAAAAAGATGCAGTGTTGTTACAACTTCAACAAAATTTACAATTAAAAGAATTACCCGTGCACATTGAATGTTTTGATAACTCAAACTTTCAGGGAAGCTATCCTGTTGCGGCAATGGTATATTTTAAAAACGGCGAGCCAAGTAATAAAGATTACCGCCATTATAATATTAAAACTGTTGACGGAATAAATGATTTTGCCTCCATGGCAGAAGTGGTGTACAGGCGCTATAAAAGGCTGACAGATGAAGGAACAGCATTGCCACAACTTGTAATTATAGATGGCGGTAAAGGGCAGCTAAGTTCTGCAATGGAAAGTATAGATAAGCTAAACCTTCGAGGAAAAATGACATTGGTAGGGCTTGCGAAAAATAAAGAAGAAATATTTTTTGATGGTGATACTGAATCGTTGTTGTTGCCCTGGGACAGCGAAAGCTTAAAACTGATTCGTAGAATTAGAGATGAAGTGCATCGCTTTGGTATTACTTTTCACAGAAATAAAAGGAGCAAAGGAACTTTTAAAAATGAACTGGAAGATATAAAAGGAATAGGAAAACAAACAGCAGATTTATTGCTTAAGGAATTTAGATCTGTAAAAAGAATTAAAGAAGCAAGTGATGCTGCAATTGAAAAAGTTGTAGGAAAATCAAAATTAAAAATGATTAGAGAACAATTAAAAAGTACCATTTAAAATCAATTATTTCAATAACTTTTTTCTTCAATAGTATCTTTTATAGCCAGGTAACTAAGATATCTTTCTTCTGAAATGATACCTTCATTTATGGCAACTTTTACTGCACAGCCAGGCTCATTAAAATGCTGGCAATTATTATATTTACAATCATTCATTACCGCACGCATTTCAGGATAATATTGTGCCAGTTCGTGTTTAGGCACATCAACCAAACCCATTTCTCTAATTCCCGGCGTATCAATTATACTTCCACCAAAAGGCAAATCAAACATTTCTGCAAAAGTGGTGGTGTGCATTCCCTTGCCGCTCCAATCGCTTACAGCAAGTGTTTTCAAGGCAAGATTCGGAAATACATAATTTATAAAAGTAGATTTTCCTACGCCGGAATGTCCGCTCAGTAAAGTGGTTTTATTTTTCAACAGGTCTTTTACTTCTGCTGTTCCAATATTTTTTTCAATGCTCATCAGCATTATTTTATAACCTATTGCTTCGTAGTTTTTTTTTGCCAGTTCAAATTTTTCCTGCTCTTTTTCTTTATATAAATCTGCTTTATTAAAAACAATAATTGCAGGTACACGATATGCTTCTGATGTAATTAAAAAACGATCTATAAAGCCAAAAGAAGTTTTGGGATCTTTTAAAGTAGCAAACAATAAAGACTGGTCTAGGTTTGCAGCTACAATATGGTGCAGATTTTTATTGTGTGGAGAAACCCGGTTTATATAATTTTTTCTATCATAGATTTTTGAAATAACCAAACTGCCTTCCATTGCTTCCTCATCTATCTCAACCACATCACCTACAGCTATTGGATTGGTAGATGTTCTGCCTGCAATTTTAAGTTTACCTTTTAAGCGGGCATTAACGAAATCGCCTTCTGAATTTTTTAAAATATACCAACTTCCTGTAGATCTGTAAACTGTAGCCTGCATGTTTGCAAGTTAAATAAAGCTTAGGGAAATTTTCTAAAAACGAGGTAACGAAGTAAGATTTCCAGAAGTAAAAAAAAAGCCGCACCAATGGCAAAGGGTAAAAATTTATCTGTAAACCTGGTTGTCGTTGTAATTTCTACCTTGCTTTTTTCAAGTTCATCAATAGTGGCGTAAATGCCGGAAAGCCCATCATTGTCTTTTGCACGAAAATATTTACCACCGGTTTCTTCTGCTATCTGCTTCAATAATTTTTCATCAATAGAAACTTTTACCGTTCGTATTTGTACACCTAATGCAGTCTGTTCAGGCTGCGGTGCAAACCCATCTGTACCTACACCAATTGTATAAACTTTTATGCCAAATGCTTTGGCAATTTCTTTTGCAGTTTTCGGATCAATAAGTCCGCCATTGTTTTCACCATCTGTAAGTAAGATTACAATTTTAGATTTTGTTTTTGAGTTACGAAGCCTGTCAACGCCGGTACTTAAACCCGAACCTATTGCAGTTCCATCCTCCAACAAACCAAAATGTATGTTTTGAACAGCAGAAATGAGAACACTTTTATCAGTGGTTAACGGACACTGAGTAAAGCTTTCACCGGAAAAAATTACAACCCCTATTCTGTCGGTAGATCTTTTATTTATAAAATCTATGGCAACGTTTTTTGCGGCCTCCAACCTGTTGGGTGTAAAATCCTGCGCACTCATACTTCCGCTTACATCAATGCACAATACGATATCTATTCCTTCTCCCTCTGTATTTTTTTCTTCATTCTTTGTTTGCGGGTTAGCCAATGCGGTTATAAGAAAAGCAATAGCAAACATCCTTAAAATAAATAAAATATGCCTAAAAGAAACTTTCCAGCTGCTCAACCCTTTTGCAGCAGTTGTTGAAACCTGCAATGATGCTGTTCTTCGGTTATTTGTTATTACATACCATATAATAAATAATGGAATAAGTATTAGCAACGCAAAGTAATACGGCTGAGAAAAATCAATATTAGAAAAATAATCGAAAATCAAATTTTAAACTTTTTTAGTACGTGATAATTCTATTTCTTCAATAGCAATTTTTAAATAATTTAAGGCTGCTTCATTTTCTGTGTAAGATGAATTATATTTAGCAAACTTTACTGCATCTCCTGTAGCCAAGGCTTCTGTTGCATGTGATGCTGTTTCTGCTTTTAATTCATGAGATTTTAATTTCATCAATATTTCTTGTGTTGTTTTGTTTGAAAAGTTTTGGTTAACTGTTCTACCATAATAATTCCTTAAAATATCTGCAAGTTTTGTATGATATTCTTTCACACCCAAAGAACGTTGCTCATTTGCTTTTTTAAGATCTTCCAAAGCAAGTAATGCTTCTTCGTAAGCTCCTTTGGTATTTACAGGAACAACCACTTTTTTCTTCTTTCTAAAATATCTCCACACAAAAAATAAGATGATAAGCAAGAGCAAAATACCTACGGCAATGTATGCCCAAAACCAATCAACAAACTCAACGTTTAAAATAGATTTTATATCTCTTGGCAAACCACCTTTATCAAGCAACATATAACCAACTTCAATTTTAACCTGGTTAGTACTTAAAGTTTGCGAAGCGGTGTTTAAATGATTTATTCTGTAAAGCAAACCCGGAAAAATGAAAGAGCCTGAATCAAAACTTGTAAATACTATTTTTTGTTGCCAGACTATGTTACCGTCTTTATCTTTTCCGTTGCCACCATTTTTTTCCAATATTTCAAAATGCGGTATAGAATCAGGGATATTTATGCTGACTGTATATTCGGGAGAAGGAAGATCAACTGCAAGTGTATACGTAACACGCTCACCAATTAAAATTGTATTTTTATCTACTGAACTACGAATACCCTGAGCCGATAATGAAAAGCAAACTATTAAAAAAACTAAGGTGATTAATAATTTATTGATATGTGTGCGGTAAAATTTATTCATTCCAAATTGTTACTTTCTTTTTAAAAAGAATTTCTGTAAAATTTTTACGTAATCGTCGTCTGTTTTAACGTGCAGTAAATCTGCGCCGGCCTGTTTAAAATATTTTGAACAGGTATCAGTCTGCTCAAAAAAATGTTGCGAATAGTTATGCCTTACCATTGGGTCATCGCTGTCTATCCATTTTACTTTTTGTGTTTCCGCATCTTTTAATTGCAACAATCCTGCTTCAGGTAATTGCATATCCATTTTGTCGTAAACTTTAATACCGATTACATCATGCTTTTTGCCAATTACTTTTAAATCATTTTCATAACCTGTAGCTAAAAAATCGCTGATAATAAATGCAATACTTTTTTGCCTTGTGGTGTTATTAAAATATTTTATTGCTTCATCAATGTCAGTACCGGAAGATTTTGGTTTTAACCCCAACAATTCTCTTACAATATACAATGCATGCGGTCTTCCTTTTTTTGGTGGAATATATTTTTCAACCTTGTCGCTAAAAAAAATCACACCTACTTTATCATTGTTGTTAACTGCGCTAAACGCCAATACTGCAGCCATTTCAGTTATAAGATCTTTCTTTCTTTTACCGACCGTTCCAAATAAATTACTTGTACTTGTATCAATCAACAACATCAGCGTAAGCTCTCTTTCTTCTTCAAATAATTTTGAGAATGGGGTATTAAATCTTGCACTTACATTCCAGTCAATAAAACGAATATCATCACCCGCACTGTATTCCCTCACTTCTCTAAAACTCATTCCCTTTCCTTTAAATGCTGAATGATATTCACCCGTAAAAAGATTGGTAGTTATTTTTTTACTTTTTATTTCCAGCTCCCGAACCTTTTTTAACAAAGCGGTCGAGTCAGCAGTAACATCATTAATTGATGTTGCTGCGCTTTCAACTTTTGCTTTGCTAAAAAATTTCATTTAAATCAGTTAAGAATTATTCTTCAATTTGTATCAGTAACTTTCTCCTTACTTTATTTTACAATACTCAATACTCAATACTCAATACTCAATACTCAATACTCAATACTCAATACTCAATACTAATTTCTACGGTACATTCACTGCCTTTAAAATCTCATCAATTATATTTTCTACGTTTACATTTTCCGCTTCAGCTTCGTATGTAAGCCCAATTCTATGCCTTAAAATATCTTTACAAACGTTGCGTACATCTTCGGGAACTACATAACCTCTTTTGTTTAAAAATGCGTACGCTTTAGATGCGAGCGCAAGATTAATACTTGCACGTGGTGAACCTCCAAAACTTATAAGCGGCTTTAATTTGGCAAGATTATATTTTTCAGGAAATCTTGTAGCAAATACAATATCTAAAATATAATTTTCTATTTTCTCATCTACATAAATTGCTCTTACGAGTTCTTTTGCAGTAAGTATTTCCATGGCCGATGCAACCGGATTTATTGTTGGTGAAACAAGCCCCTGTGTATTTTGCCTGATGATCATTTGCTCTTCTGTTTTTGTCGGATAACCAACAACTACTTTAAGCATAAAACGGTCTACCTGAGCTTCGGGTAATGGATATGTTCCTTCTTGTTCAATAGGATTTTGTGTTGCTAAAACCAAAAATGGTTCCTGCAGTTTATAGCTTGTATCTCCAATGGTTACCTGCCTTTCCTGCATGGCTTCCAATAACGCACTTTGAACTTTTGCGGGAGCACGGTTAATTTCATCTGCCAAAATAAAATTTGCGAATATTGGACCCTTTCGAACATAAAATTCATTCTTACTTTGGTTGTAAATCATTGTACCAATTACATCGGCAGGCAACAGATCCGGCGTAAACTGGATACGGCTGTATTGCGCATGTATAGTTTGTGCCAATGATTTTATAGCAAGTGTTTTTGCTAATCCGGGTACACCTTCCAGCAAAACGTGTCCATTGCTCAACATGCCAATCAACAATCTTTCAATCATTGTTTGCTGGCCAACAATTACTTTGCTTAGTTCGTCGTTTATGCGTGATACAAATCCTGATGCATGATTAATTTTATCATTTAAAAGTCGAATGTCTTCTGCGGTTTGTAACATACTTATATATGAATTTTACTTTTGTGCAATATAAAGGAACAAGCGTTGTAATAATTATGCCTAATTTTCAATATTAGGAAAAACGGTGTTAAAAATTATTGAGCAAATAATTGTATCCAAACTTTTATTTTTAAAACTTGAATAAATTATTGATGCGTAACCGCCTTAAAATGTTTTTAATAAAATTTAATAATTTATATGAAATAATTAAAAATTCATATTTTTCATATGGATGTTAAACAAATTTGCAATCGGATTGCAAATTTGTCAAACTGCTAACTTAAATATTTTCCAACAATTGGCATCCTTCTTCCCACACCAAATGCTTTTGGGGATACTCTTATGATTGGACAAAATTGGTTTCTTTTGTATTCATTTACGTTTACCATTTTTAAAACCCTGTCAACAAGGGCGGCTTCAAAACCCTGGTTTTTTATTTCCTGCGGATCTTTTTGTAACTCAATATATTGATACAGTATTTTATCAAGTATTAAATAATCGGGCAAACTATCGCTGTCTTTCTGATCCAGTCTTAATTCCGCACTCGGTGGTTTTGTTATTATATTTTGTGGGATGAGTTCTTCATTTCTATTTATATATTTAGCCAATTCATAAATTTGTAGCTTGTAACAATCGCCCAAAACGCCAATCCCGCCGGCCATATCTCCATAAAGCGTACCATACCCTGTAGCAAGTTCACTTTTGTTTGATGTGTTCAACAATATGTAACCAAATTTATTTGCCACAGCCATTAATAAATTTCCTCTTGTTCGACTTTGTATATTTTCTTCCGCTACGCTGAAAGGCAAATCTGCAAACAATGGTTTTAGCTCTGTTAAAAAACTTTCATAAATATTTTTAATTGCAATGATGCTGTACTCATTTTTTAAATTGATGCTTAACTGCTCTGCATCAGCCACCGAATGGCCCGTTGAATATGGCGATGGCATTAAAAGAGCCTTTACATTTTCTGCACCCAAAGCTTCGCAAGCAAGCGCAAGCACTACTGCACTGTCAATACCGCCACTGCTGCCAAGGATTGCTTTTTTAAAACCCATTTTAGTAAAATAATCTCTGATACCCAAAATGAGTGCATCATAAATTAATGAAATATTTAGGGTTTCTGTAAGTGTATCAGGTTTTAATTCTCTGTCAGGCACATGCGTTGATTGTTGCAAAATTTCTCCCTGTATCGTTCCATCATCATTTAAAAAAAATGATTGCGTATCTTCTTTGCACGAAGCCAGTTTGCCACAAAGATTTGCATATTTATCAAAAGCAAGCGAGTTACCATCAAAAACAATTTCTGTCTGGCTACCTACAGCATTCACATAAAAAAGTGGAATTTTATATTTAAGTACATTGGCTTTAATGGCTGCGTATCGGTCTTCATCGTGGGTGTAATCAAATGGCGATGCTGACATATTAAGCATTATATCCGGCCCCTGTTGTATAAGATTATCCATTGGGCAATTTGTGTAAAGCGGATTGTCTCCAAGGTTCCAAATATCTTCACAAATAGTAACGGCAAATTTTCTTCCCTTGTATTCTACCACATTCCATTCAGTTGCAGGTTCAAAATAACGGTCTTCATCAAAAATATCATAAGTAGGTAAACAGGTTTTGTGAATGATTTGTTTTATTTCTTTATCTGCCAGAAAATAAGCTGCGTTAAACAGGTCTTTGCCTTCTCTTTTTGCATTGCGGTGTGGCGCTCCAACAATAACGGCAATACCATCAGCATACAATTTAATTTTATCAACTGCGGCGTAACACTTCTCTATAAAATCATTAAAATACAAAAAATCTCTTGGTGGATACCCACACACAGATAACTCACTAAAAAGTATAACATCGCCGTGTTGTTCTTTTGCCTGAATGATGGCTTCAATTATTTTAGCAGTATTTGCTTCAATATTTCCTATGTGATAATTCTGTTGTGCTAAAAAAATTTTCATTGCTCTTTATTTGTTCCCGGAAGTTTAGATTTGTACTATATTCTGTAAAGTTAAATATCTAAAGTATGCGTTTGTTATTTGGTTTCATAATTATTGCAGGCTTGTTTTCCTGTAATGGGAAAAATGAAATTCCTGATGTGTCTTCTGTAAAAATACAATTGAACACCCGACGTTTTGAACAGCAGTTTTTTGCATTGGACACCAATAATATTATGCCACAATTAGATAAACTGATTGCAGGCTATCCTTCATTTGGCGAAAATTTTATGGGAACTATTTTAGGTATCGATCCAAAATGGCCTGCAGATACAACAGCAACTTACATAAAGCAGTTTATAGCTTACAGCAGAAATGTTTACGATACCTCTCAAAAATATTTTAAAGATTTTTTGCCTTATGAAAATGAAATTAAAAGAGGGTTGCAGTTTGTAAAATTTTATTATCCTGCATATAAAATTCCAACAAAAATTATAACTTATTTAGGACCAACTGACGGTTATGGAGATATATTGGATGATGAAGTTTTTTATGTTGGCCTGCATGGTCATTTAGGCAAAAATTTTCCGCAATACAAAACTACGATGGTGCAGGAAACTTATCCCGGTTACGTTACGGCACGATTTACGCCCGAATATATTTCCGTTAACTGTTTAAAAAATATTGTGGGTGATATTTATCCTGAAAAAACAGAAGATAAAAGATTACTGATACAAATGGTTGAGAAAGGGAAAAGGCTTTATCTGTTGCAAAAATTTTTACCTGAAAAAGACGAGCATATAATAATTGGATACACTGCTGCACAAATGAAAGACTCTTACACGCACGAAGCTGCTATTTGGGATTTGTTTGTTCAGAATAATTTTTTGCAGACTGCTGATAATAATTTAATTAAAAATTATGTATCGGACGGACCAAAAACGCAGGAGCTTGGCGAAAAAGCCCCCGGTAATATTGGCTCGTTTGCCGGCTGGCAAATAGTAAAAAAATTCGCAGAAAAATATCCCGATATAAAACTTGACAGCCTGATGAAAATAGATGATGAAAGAATATATGCAGAGGCAAAATACAAACCCTGATAAAAAATTATTTACTAAATTTTATCCCACCTATTATCTTACCAAATTCACTGTTCCTTTAAATGATAATCTCTTAAAATCTTTATCAGTACCTGCCACCGTCCACACGTAAACGCCGGCGGGTTGCGGTTTTCCATTATATGTGCCATCCCAGCCTTTAAGATATTGATTTGTTTCAAACATTAAAATACCAAGGCGGTTAAATACCCTGAAGTAGGTTGTGTTTGCAAAGCCCACAGGTATTGCTCTAAAGATATCATTCTGTCCATCGCCATTTGGCGTAAATGCATTTGGCACATAATAGGCCGGGCCGTTCAATACTTTTACAAAAACAGTATCAGTGCCAAAACAGCCAATTGCGTCAGCTGCTTTTAAATAAAACACGGCATCATTATTTAAAACTACAAATGGATTTTTTGTAAATGGATTGGGAATAGTTGCTGTTGGCGAAGACCATTGGTAAGATGAACCCCCCGATCCCTGTAGCTGGAATTGAGAACCTTTTACAGCAATTGTATCTCTGCCCGCATTTGCAAAAACAATGGGTTGAACAATTACATTTAATGTTCCGGTAGAAACAAAATCACAGCCATAATCTGCAACAGTTGTTGTCGCTGTTAAAGTATATAAAGTTGTTTTTGTTGGATATGCAAATGTTTGCAAAAGAGAATCATTTCTAATTCCTACAGCAGGAGTCCACAAATATTTTGTAACAAACCCGGGAGCTGTTACACGGGAAATAGTGGCTGAAAGCAAGGTTGAATCATTTAAACAAATAGCAACCTGTTGCCCTGAATTTACAACCGGTTTTGTTTTTACAAAAACACTTACTGTATCTTCTTTTACACAACCACCAATGCTTGCCCTTAAAACATAATCACTGTTATTTAATGGCTTTAAGGTTGCATTCAAAACTGTGACGCTGTCAATGGTACTGTTAGGTTCATTTAAAGATCGCCATTGGTATGTAGCACCAGCTGGAGTAACCGTTGGAAAAAACTTTACAGAAATACCTTCACAAATAGTTGTATCAACACCAATATTTACATTTAAAAAATTATCTACGTTTACAGTTACTTGTGCTTTTGGTCCTTCGCAACTTCCGCTTGCAGCAGAAGTTGATTGACTTACATAATAAATATAAGTTGCGGGAAAAACATTTGTTGGCACTGTTGGAGAAGTTGTTGAACCCGTTCCTCCTGTTGCATTTGCATACCACAATAAATTTGTTCCTGTTACAGAATCTGCTAATGACCCAACTGTTTGGTTAGGACAAAAATTAATGACACTCGAAACAGTTGGTGATGCCGGAGTAGCTGTAATATTTATGGTGATAGAAGCTCGTGGACTTTCGCAATTTCCTGTTGTTTGAGATACATGATAAATCGTTGTTCCCGCAGTAGCGGATGATATAGGGGGAGTAGTTGTGCTTGCTGTGCCACCAGTTGCCTGCGTGTACCATTTTAAATTATTGCCACTAACAACTAAAGGATTGGTTGGTGCGTTTTGACAATAAGTTTGGGTTGGCGGTACTGTTGGTGAAGCTGGTGTTACGTTTACATTTACAGTAATTGAAGATCTTGGTCCTTCGCAATTGGCAGATGATTGGCTAACATAATAAATGTTTGTACCAACAGTTGCAGTTGAAATAATTGGTGCTGTTGGGTTACCAACACCATTTGCTGCAGTTGCGTACCATAATAAATTGGTACCCGATACAATAAAATTCATTGGCGTTTCGCCCTGGCAATAATTTACTGTTGGGCCTACCATTGGTGCTGCAGGTATTGCAGTTACGACAACCATAATCTCTGCTCTTGGGCTTTCGCAAGTGCCGGTTGACTGACTAACAAAAGAAGATGTTGTACCGGCTGTAGTAGTTGATGGTGTTGGTGCAGTTGTTGAAACTGTTCCGCCAGTTGCTGATGTATACCATTTAATATTTGTACCTGTTGCAATTAATGGAGTTGATGGAGCACCTTCGCAATAATTTACTTGCGGCGTTACTGTTGGTGCAGTAGGCGTTGTTGCTATATTTACAACAATGCCAGAACGTCCACTTTCACAAGTACCTGCAGACTGACTAACATAATATGTGGTGGAACCAATGGTTGAAGTTGCTGGTACAGGTGCCGTTGAACTTCCTGTGCCACCGGTTAAACCGGCATACCAAAGTAAATTAGAAGCTCCTGCTGTTAATGCAGGCGCTGTTTGATTCTGACAGTAATTTAAGGGAGAAGTAACTGTAGGCGCAGCAGGTGTAGTTACAATATTTACAGTTATCTGTGCTCTTGGTCCTTCACAATTTGATGAACCGATATTCGTTTGGCTAACAAAATAATTGGTACTTCCTAAAGATGCAGTAGATGGTGTTGGTAAAGTTGGAGAACCTGTTCCACCTGTTGCAGTATTATACCAAAGTAAATTAGTTCCTGTAGCTGAAAGCTGCACGGATGGCGAACCCTGGCATAACAATAAAGGAGTTGTAACCCCAGGCGCCGGAGGAACTGCCGTTACATTTACCGTAATTACAACTCTAGTTGGACTTTCACAACCTGCTATAGTTTGTGTTGCAAAATATAATGTTGTGCCCGCTGATGTAGTCGATGGAATAGGTGCTGATGATGAACCAGTGCCACCTGTTGCACTTGTATACCAAAGGATATTTGAACCCGTAGCACTCAATGCGTTGGCTGTTTGACCTGTGCAATAATTATTTATTGCAGGGTTTGCTGTTGGCGCTGCCGGAGATGGATTTACAGTAACTGTTATTAAAGATCTTGGTCCTTCGCAATTATTTAAAGTTTGACTTACATAAAAATTAAATGTGCCTGCTGTTGTGGTTGATGGGACCGGCGAAGTTGTACTGCCCGTACCACCTGTAGCAGCTGTATACCAAAGTAAATTTCTACCGGTGGCTTGCAAAGCTACAGCAGTTGCGCCTTGGCAATTTGCTGATGGATTTGTTACAGCAGGTGCTGGAGTGGTAGCAATGGTAAAATTTTTATTTGTGCCTGCCAGCATTGGAATATTACAGTTGTCAATAAATGTATTTCCGTCTGATGCTGCTATACTATTAACCGTTAAAGTATAATTTCCATCTGCCAGAGCGTTTTGTAAATTAATGTAGATGGTATCTGTCGAAAGATTAGTAACACTGCAGTTTGTTGTAACCGAAGTAATAACAGAACTGCCAGGTGAAAGAATAAATTCGGAACCTGTAGGACTAATACTGTTACACTGCACTGGCTGGCTTAAAGCAACTTTTAAAACATTGGCTGTGCAGGTTGATTTTGTAACCTGCGTGATTGTAGCGGGTATTTGAGCAGCAATATTAAATTTAACTGAAACACCGGCTAACATGGGGTCATTACATACATCGAGTAGAGTATTTCCATCATCACCATTATTGACAGTTAATGTGTAATTGCCAGGTAATAATGGAGTTTGAAGGTTAAGGGTAAGTGTTGTAAATGCATTTGCTCCAACGCTACACGCTGATGCAATTCCGGTAATAACATGAGTGCCGTTGCTGATTGTAAATTCTGAACCTAATGGAGTTAAGCTATTGCACAAGATACCTTCCGAAAAATTTACTTTTATTTGAGAAGGATTACAACCTACTTGCGAAACTGTAGTTACAGCAGGTGGGGCATTGTTGGTTAGTACCGCAGTGCCACCCGTAAAAGATAAAATATATCCTTGGCTGCCAAAATAACGTTTGACCATTAACAGATAATCGTTACCCAATACTACAGGAACTAAACTATTATAAGCTGTAAACGCTAAACCAGCACAGGTAAAGTTTTGGATACCCACAGGGCCTAACGGGGGCGGCACACATCCAGTAGAAGTACCTGTTGCTTTCTGGTTTAAAGAAACAGCTAAATTAGTGGTATAAACATCAGCAGGGTTTCGGTTGGTTATGTCCATTAGGACCCAGTCAAAATCATCGCCGGGCAAACTGGGGGTAATTATAAAACCGAGTGTTCCGCTGGAATAGCAATGAATTTTATACCACTTGGAGTTACTGGAGTTTATTGTGTCAGGACAGGAGGTTATAGGCAAGTTTGGTCCATTGCAAGGAGAAAAACTTTCAGTAAAATTGAAACTATTACAAACGGAAATACTTGATTGAGCAGTGCCACCTGGCGTAAAATCTGAACACGGTGGTTGTGCATTTACACTAAATGAGCAAAGTAAAAGCAAAAGACAAAAAAAACGCATAAATTGAAATCTTAAGGCAATAAAAATACGAAAAAAATGACCGTTCCGACTTACTTAAACAAAGGAGATTCAATAGCAATATGCTGTCCCGCTGGCTATATGGCTGCAGAAAAAGTTACTAACTGTATGACAACTTTAAGGCAGGAAGGTTATGAGGTTATTGTTGGGGAAAATATAGGTAGCAGTTCTAATAATTATTTTAGCGGTACCGATGAAGAACGCATAAATGAACTGCAACGGTTTTTGGATGATAAAAATATTGATGCTATTCTGTGCGCACGGGGTGGCTATGGCATAAGCCGGATAATTGATAAACTCTGTTTTAAAAAATTTGTAAAACATCCAAAATGGATTATTGGCTTTAGCGATGTTACTGTATTACATACTTATCTGTTCAACAATTTTAAAACTGTATCTCTCCATGCCTCTATGGCTGCGGCTTTTAATGGTGCTGAAGAAAATGATAATGTAAAAACAATTCTTGCAGCATTACAAGGTAAAAAAGCAGTCTATATCATAGATGTAAATATTTTAAATAAAGTAGGTAGCGCTAAAGGAAAATTAATTGGTGGAAACCTAACGCTTTTTACAAACGGCATTGGCACTTCATCTGATGTAAAAACAAATAATTGCATTTTATTTTTGGAAGATTTAGACGAGCAATTGTATCACATTGACCGGATGTTTGTTCAACTAAAAAGAAGTGGTAAATTAGATAAATTATCCGGGCTTATTATTGGTGGTTTTACAGATTTAAAAGATACAGAGAGACCCTTTGGAAAAAATATTTATGATATTGTTTTAGATCAGGTTGCTGAATATGATTATCCTGTTTGCTTTGATTTTCCTGTGAGCCATGCCGAAAATAACCTTGCCTTAAAACATGGAATGAAACACCAAATT
>Ga0209511_1001578_pt1 | contig 19946 bp, 17 predicted proteins | sample SSSSmetaG_FD_184141 | JGI IMG/M metagenome (GOLD analysis project Ga0209511, IMG submission 184141) | Glacier valley bacterial and archeal communities from Borup Fiord, Nunavut, Canada, to study Microbial Dark Matter (Phase II) - ​SSSS... | ecosystem: Environmental > Aquatic > Freshwater > Ice >...
AGTAATAGCCTTAACTTTTTCCTGGTCAAAGTCGGCCACACTGTGCAAACGTGCGCCCGCCAGTTCCGACAACACCCTGGCGTGTTTTGCACCCCAATAACCACAACCGATAACGCCTAAATTTTTCATGAGCTTGTCCCTTTCATGCAGGGCTAATAATAATTAATTAGCTTTATCTTACTCTAATAACGTAAAATCCTTGTTACATGGTTCGCAAAGTAACATTACAGAAATTTCAGTGTTTAATAGAATAGAAAGGAATTTGTATTCATAACTCGGCCTTATGCTGATAGTAAGCAAAAATTAAGGTTATAGCCTGCCTGATAGGTATAGCGACTCCAATGGTCTATACAAAATTGAATTCATGAGCCCGAAAAAATGGTTTTCATTAGCAGGATTACAATTCTGTTAGCGGTAAAATTTCGTAATTTAACTATAAGTTTATGCAGTATGTCTATACTCAAAGGGTAATGGACGGATTACGAAATTTTGCCTCCAGCGGCGAACGGCAGTTATCTAAAATTTGAACTGAGGAATTAGCGTGGAAATCAAGAATAGCAGGATTTTGGTGACGGGCGGCGCAGGCTTTGTCGGCTCGCATATTGTGGACGCTTTGTTAGAGGAAGGCGCGACAGAAATAATTGCCCTGGATAATATGGTACGAGGCAATCGCCAAAATCTGGCTAGAGCTCTGGAGTCAAGTCGGGTGCGGTTGGTAGAGGGTGATATTCGTGACCGGGAACTGGTAGATAGTCTGGTGCAGGGTTGCGATTATATTTACCACGAAGCAGCCCTCCGAATTACCGCCTGTGCCGCTGACCCCCGCACCGCCCACGAGGTAATGTTCACTGGCACTTTTAATGTGCTGGAAGCAGCCGTTAAGCACGACGTGAAGAAAGTTATTGCCGCCAGTTCGGCCTCGGTTTATGGTGAGCCTGATTATCTCCCCATTGACGAAAAACACCCCTTTAATAACCGCACCCTATACGGTGGGGCTAAAGTTGCGAACGAACAAGTGTTGCGGAGTTTTAACGAAATGTACGGGTTGCCCTACGTAGCCCTGCGCTATTTTAACCTCTATGGCCCACGCATGGATATGACCGGGGTTTATACCGAGGTGATGGTGCGCTGGCTCGACAAAATAGAGGAAGGGCAAGCTCCCCTGATTTTCGGCGATGGCAAACAGTCTATGGATTTTGTCTATATCGCCGATTGTGTGCGGGCTAATATTCTGGCTCTCCAGAACGATGTCAGCGACGAAGTGTTTAATGTGGCGACGGGCCTCGAAACCTCCCTGAACGAACTGTGCCAGACCATGCTCGAACAAAGCGGACGATCAGACCTGCAACCCGAATACCGCGAGGAACGCAAGGTTAACGCTGTGCGGCGACGCAGTGGCTCTACCGAGAAGGCTACTAAAATGCTGGGCTTTGACTACCAGGTTACGCTGGCGGAAGGCTTACGCGGCCTCATCGAGTGGCGCAAAACCCAAAAAGCAGCGTTAGTCTAAAGGTTGTCAGTTATCGGTTGTCGGTAAAAAGTAACGAGTAATGAGTAACGAGTAACGAGTCAGAACTAAGAAGAATTGTTCCCCCTTCCACCCGCCCCTCCTGTACTCAGAGGGGTGAGTCAGGGAAGAGGGCGAGGGGGTTAGGTCAACCAACAACTTTTTGGCTGATAGCTTCCAAAAAATAGGAAAAATATACTGTATATATTCCCAGTTATTGCCTCCATAATTTAAGTGAGGATTAAAAATGGTTGCCAACCACCAGAAGATGCAAATACCAATAACCAAACCTTATATGGACGAAGCCGAAGCTCAGGCGGCGGCTAATGCTATTCGTTCGGGCTGGATTGTGCAAGGGCCAATGGTGGCGGCTTTTGAGGAGGCAGTAGCCCGAAGGTTAGGGGTGGAACATGCCATCGCGGTTAGTAACTGCACTACTGCCCTGCACCTTGCCTTGATTTGTAGCGGGATTGGAGCGGACGATGAGGTTATTGTGCCATCCTTCACCTATATCGCCACCGCCAATAGCGTGTTGCACGCGGGAGCCACCCCAATTTTTGTGGATATTGACCCCCAAACCTACAATATGAACCCGGAATTGATAGAAGCCGCAATTACCCCCCGCACCAAAGCGATTATGCCGGTTGACCAGATTGGTCTGGCGGCGGACTTGGACCCGCTTCTTGAAATTGCAGCCCGCCACAACCTCAAGGTAATCGAGGATGCCGCCCCGGCGATTGGCGCAAACTATAAAGGTCAGCCGATTGGCAGTATCAGCCCTATTACCTGTTTTAGTTTCCATCCCCGCAAGTCCATTAGCACGGGCGAGGGCGGAATGATAACCACTAACTCGGCAGAAATCGCCGCAAGAGCGCGAGTGTTGCGGGCGCACGGGGCTTCGGTTTCGGACTTGACCCGCCATCAAGCCAGCAAGGTCATAATTGAAGAATATGCCGAGCTTGGCTACAATTATCGTATGACTGATATTCAGGCGGCGGTTGGTCTGGAGCAATTAAAAAAACTTGATTATGTGCTGGAATGCCGAAACAGGCTGGCGGCCCGTTATAACGACCTGCTGGCTAACATCACTGGGTTGACTACCCCTTATGTACCTGATTACGCTACCCATACCTATCAATCTTACGCTATCCGGCTTGACCCAACCCTAACCTCACCCCGCGAAACAATTATGAATCGTATGTTAGAATGGGGCGTGGCTACTCGGCGCGGAGTCATGGCAATTCATGAAGAACCCTATTACAAAGTCACGCGCGGTTTGAATATTTCCCTGCCTGTAACCGAACAAGCTACCCGCCAAACCCTCCTGTTACCAATTTACACCACCATGACCAACCAGGAACAGGATTATGTTATAGATGCTTTAAGGGAAGCTTTAGCTTAAAGGTTAAACCTCCTATAAATAAGGTAAGTTTTCACCCTGTGTACTAGCCTGAAGCGATGGAGAAATTCAATTTTCAACCAAGAGCTTCCTTGCAAACCCAGAATAACAATTCTCCTGAATAGTCAAGAATTTATGTTAGAGCTAAGAGAAAACCAGTGAAAAATAATCAAAACATCCCATTCCTTTCTGTAACAATCCTTAATTACAACTACGCTCATTATCTTGGAAAATGTCTGGATTCGATACTTTCACAGACTATGCCAGACTTTGAGATTATTCTTATCAACGATTGTTCAAAGGATAATTCGCTCGAAATAATTCAACCTTATTTGTCAGATACACGTATTAAAATGGTAAACCACGAAACCAATCAGGGATATGTCTCCTCTCTGGCAGAGGGTTGTGAACTTTCCAGAGGCACATATATCAGTGTAATCAGCGCAGATGATTATGTGCTTGAAAATACCGCTTTTGAAACTGCCCGGAAGGTGCTGTTAAATGACCGCGACATTTCGTTATGCTATTCGGCCTGGCACGAAATAGACGATAGCGGCTATATCCGACATACCCGCCGCGCCGCCGAGCATGATTATGTAGACCAAGGCTTGAATGAGTTTAAACGGTTAATTCTTTCCTCCCCAATACTACATTCTGGCACTATAATTAGGCGTGATGCTTATCAGGCGGTTGGAGGCTATGACACCCGTTGCCGCTACTCGGTTGATACTAATTTGTGGCTGGCACTCTGTTCAGTGGGAAAAGTAGCTTATATTAACCGACCACTCTATGCTTACCGGGCTCACGTTTCAAATATGTCTAATACCAAAGGAGCCTTATGGCAAGCTACCGCCGAAATGCTATTGGGAATTGATGTTGCCTTGAGCCGTTTCCCTGATGAAATTTTACCAGACAAAAATGCCTTGAGACGCAAAGCCAAAAAAAGAGCATTGGTAGCAGTCCCCACCCTGGATATTTTTGCTAACCGTTTTAAGCGCGGTTGGTATGGCTTTTGGAAGGCTTTCCAGCATTATCCCTTGCTCACATTGGGACAGCCGAGAGTTATATCGCTTACTTTAAGAACTATGTTAGGCTCTAAAAATTATGAGTATGTAGTTAAGCTTAAACGTGGCAAGTCGGGCGAAACAGCCAAACCAAAGGAAACTACTTACATCCATAGTTAGTTCGATAATCATAAATTTTTGCTTTAGAAAGTACAAGTTAGAATGACAAGTTTAGCTGCTTATACCCGCAAAATTGGTAGTCGCGCATTTGATTTAGCGGGAAATACTTTCCTGAAACCACCCCTATCAGGTTTTAATCAGGTTGTATGTCATGGCCCGCGCGATGCGGCAAGGCCCAAAGTGGCACTTACGGTGGATGATGGGCCTTTGAGCCCTACCACTGACCAATTGTTAGATTTATTTGGGGAACTAAAGATAAAAGCTACTTTTTTCCTGATTGGCGAAAATGCCCAGCACTTCCCCGACCTGGTTCGCCGTACCATAGCAGAAGGTCATGTCATTGGCAATCATTCCCAAAGTCACCGCCGCTCTGGTAGTATTTTACCGACTAACCAGGGCGAGCATATTGACGCAAGTGCCGAAATATTATCCACATTTTTAGATGGTAAAAACCCCGCACTTTATCGCGCCCCCTGGGGCTGGGTTACTCCCTGGGAAATAGCCCGTTTACGCCAACGTCACCAGACCATTATCGGCTGGGATGTGGCTACCAACGATTGGTTATTACCGCAGCCCCCCGGCGAGGAATTAGCCGCTAAAATCATTTCGGAAGTTAAACCTGGCTCAATTGTGCTAATGCATGATGGCATTGGGGTATATCGCGATGCCAGTCGCCCCGAAACAATCAAAGCGGTAAAGCTTTTAGTTCCGCGTCTTCAAGCCGCCGGATTTGAATTCGTGACTATCCCGGAAATGCTGGGAGTTCCAGCCTATAGGTAGTTGTTGGTTATTGGTTGTTAGTTGTTGGTTAAAAACCCAAAATCGGGAATAATCGTAGGGGTAGACCAGTGTGTCTACCCTTTTTTATTCGCAATACCGGGCGGGTATACCCAGTCCCTACGAACTTTCCCTTGTTACATGGCGGTTCACGAACCCCCCCTACGAATTCCCCTCCGACAACCGACAACCGACGACTGACAACCGCCTTTCATCCTTTGTACAGGTTGTCGTAAAATGCCAAAAAAGGTATAATTTGCGATATGACTAATAAAAATTCTGCATATAAGGTAGCTTGAAGGAGTTAAGTTTAACCGATGTCGGCGGAAGTCCTCGCCCAGATAGCAAAAGAAGTGGCTGTTTGCACCAAATGTGAATTGTGCAAAGGTCGCACCAAAGCCGTACCGGGCGAAGGTAGTGCAAACGCAACGGTCATGTTTATTGGGGAAGCCCCCGGCTACCACGAAGACCAGCAAGGTCGCCCCTTTATTGGGCCTTCCGGGCAATTGCTTGACCGAATGTTCAAAGCTCTGAAAATGACCCGTCAGGATGTTTATATTGGAAATGTCGTTAAGTGCCGACCACCCCAAAACCGCGACCCTAAGCCCGAAGAAATCGAAGCTTGCAAACCTTATTTAGACCGCCAGATAGCCGCGATTAACCCCCGCGTGATTGTGACACTGGGACGCTTTTCGATGGCGCGTTGGTGGCCGGGTGGACGTATCAGCCAGTTGCACGGACAGGCTAAAACCGAAGGTGGGCGTATTATTATGCCGATGTTCCATCCGGCGGCGGCTCTGCGCGACCAGGAACGTACTTATCAAATGTTTCGGGAAGATGCTTTTACTATCCCAGCTCTGATAGAAAAATCGGAGGAAATTGCCCGAACCGAACTATGGGGCTTTGTCCCGGCCGAACCCGAAATAATCGAGCCGGAAAAAACAATCCCGGTTGAGAAGGTTAAAGTTACGCCAGCCAAAGCCGAAAAGCCCGTCAGAGTTAAAGCAGCGGCAGTGGCACCCCCTGAAATTAAAGTAGCAGAAGAAATGGCAGAGTACCAACCCACCCCGGTGATGGAAGAAACCGCGCCAGTATTGGCGGTAACAACTGAAGAAGTGCCGGAAATCGTACAAGTAGAAAATAAAGAAGAAAATGCGGTCAAAGCTGCCAGACCGCGCAAGAAAAAAGAAGATGTTAAGTCCATCGCCGAGCAATTGACGATGTTCTAGGTTAAGATATAATCTTTGAAGGTTTATCAAGTAACAAGGGCGGGCCGCATCCGAGCCGCTATAATAATAATTACGCTGGCGATAATCTTACTCTATAGCCTCCGTAAATCGTTGGGCCTAATGGGTGGGTCGGCGGCCAAATCCAGTGACCTAATTTTGTTCGGCCTAAACCTGAATACCGTTATTCCGGCCCTGTTGTTATTAACTGTTGCGGTGGGCTGTGGGGTAGTAATCTGGTATCAGGTGGTAGAGTTATTGACCCGCCTCGAGCTTACCGAAAACGGCTTGCGGCTATTTGCCCCTGGCTATCGGCTGTTCTATCGCTGGGACGAGATTAGCGGGATGGACGTTATTAATGGGCCACAAGAGGATTGTGCCGCCCGTTTGTATGTGGCAACTGGTGCTGGTCAACCTGTGGAAGAAGCCGAAAAACCCGCTAATCCGGCAGAAGTTACTACTTATCTGAGCGACATTGACCGACGTAAGAATAAAGAGGCCCATCGTCAGGAAAAGCAGCAGCGCAAAACCCAAATCCAGACCGTCAGGGCCAGGGCCACTCGCGCCGATGGACAACAACTCAAGTTCTGGTTGCGGCTGGTTTATCCGCAAGCCCGTCGCCCTGACCAGATTTTTCTCTACCCAGCTCTGGATGACCGGGACAAAATTCTGGCAGAGATAAAAGGCCACCTTTCTAAGTAGGAAGGATGAAGGATGAGGGATGAGAAAGAATAGAAGTCAGAAGTCAGGAGTCAGAAGTCTTATTCCTCATTCCTTTATAGGGAATGGGGCTAGGGGGTTAGGTCTCCCTGGTAACTAATTCAAGGTAGTAGGGCTACCAGTTACCCTTTTTATGAAACTTGGAGGCGGAGAGCCTCACATGTTAGCGATTAATTAATCATTTTATGCCTGTGGATACAGGACTTTGGAGGTACTAAACAGTTTGAACCTAGAAGAACGCATTAAAGTAATTCCCCTCGGCGGTTTGGGCGAGGTGGGAAAGAATATGACTGTCTTTGAATTTGGCGAAGACATTTTGATTGTAGATGTTGGGCTGGGCTTCCCCACCGAGGAAATGCACGGGGTTGACCTGGTTCTACCCGACATCACCTACCTGGATGACAAAAAAGAGCGCATTCGGGCGATTATCTTCACGCACGGTCACGAAGACCATATCGGAGCAATACCCTACCTATTGCCGGAACTTGGCATCCAAATCCCCATTTATTGCACTCCCTTGACCGCCGGGTTGGTAAAAGTAAAGTTGCGTGACCGCCGTTTGGTGGAGGGCGCGACTATCAATATCATTAGCCCCGATGATACGGTGGTGGCGGGAGCGTTCCGGGTGGAGTTTTTCCGGGTATCCCACAGTATTCCCGATGGCGTTGGTCTGGCAATTAACACGCCAGTGGGAACAATTGTCCATACCGGGGATTTCAAGTTTGACCAAACCCCGGTGGATGGCAAAGTTACCGATTTTGGCAAGCTGGCGGAAATAGGGCGGCGGGGCGTGCTGTTGCTGATGAGCGACTGTGTGCATGTCGAAACTCCCGGCATAACCCCCAGTGAAGCGGTGGTGACTCAGGCTTTTGAGCAGATTTTCCGCGAAGCCGAGGGACGGATTATTGTGGCGACCTTTGCTTCACTCATCAGTCGTACCCAACAGGTGATAGACGTGGCCTACCGCTTTGGACGCAAGGTGGTGGCAGTTGGGCGTAGCCTTGAGAATAACGTGGCGATGGCCCGTGAGTTAGGCTACCTGGATGTGCCCGAAGGAGCGTTGATTAAGGTCAACGAGTCAGCCAAATACGACCCGGTGCAACTGGCGTTTGTGGTAACAGGGGCGCAGGGTGAGCCGATGGCAGTTTTGAGCCGCATCGCCAACCAGGAGCATAAATCTATCACTATCCAGCAGGGCGATACTGTAATTATCTCGGCAACCCCCATCCCCGGCAACGAGACGGCGGTGGGTCGGGTGATTAACAGTCTGGTGCGGCAGGGCGCAAACGTTATTTACAGCAGTATTCAACGGGTACATGTTTCGGGGCATGCCAGTCAGGAAGAACTGAAACTGATGCTCAACTTTGTGCGGCCCAAGTACGTGATGCCGATTCATGGTGAGCCACGCCATCTAGCCCTTTATTCTAAATTGGCTCAGGAGTTGGGCTATCAGGCCGAAAATATCTTCATTATGGAGAATGGCAAGGTCTGTGAGGTTGGCCCCAACTTCGGCGGCATCACAGGCAGCGTTCCGGCTGGCCCGATTTACGTGGATGGCGCAACCGTCGGCGATATTGGCGATGTGGTTATCAAAGACCGGGGTATTTTGGCCCGCGACGGTATTTTGATGATTGTGCTAGTAGCCGATCAGGAAACCGGGCAACTGGTTGGGCCAGCCGATGTGGTCAGCCGGGGCTTTGTCTATGTGCGCGAGGCGGGCGAGTTGATGGATTTTGTGAAACAGAAGGTCGAGCAGCAATTCGCCGAGGAAGATTTGTTGGCGGACAAAGCGGCTGTCTCGCGCAAGGTCAAGGATTTTGTGAGCGACCTGCTGTACGCCCAGACCAAACGCCGCCCGGTGGTTATGCCTGTAATCATGAAGATTTAGGCAAAGAAACCTAACCCCCTAGCCCCCTTCCCTAGCAAGGAAGGGGGAATAATCTAAAACCAAAAACTATTTATGCAAACCCCTGAAGAAAAACCAGAAACGCCACCAACCAAAAAGCCGATAGGCTGGGTCAAGCCACTAAGTTATCTGCTAATCGTAGTAGCTCTGGTTCTGACTGTTTTTTATGACCGCTATGGTGGGCTGGGCGACTTCCCAACCGGGATTATCCGAATTGGCGCAATCGGCGCACTTATTCTCGGTGCAATTCTCTTTTTCAGCGTGCGGGAGAAGCCAGAGGTTGACCGCAGCAAAGTCTATCGTGAGGTTTTTGGGAAAAAGAAGTAACGAGTAACGAGTCAAAAGTTTACCCGGTAATAAATCACCGGGCTAAAAGAGCAAGTTAAAAGTACAGGCTCTCTTAGCGCGGTGGCTTTAGTCCCGCGTTATCCAGTACCTACCTTATTTAAAGTAAGAGGGTAGACACACTGGTCTACCCCTACGAAATCCCGATGCAGGACGCGGAGACCACGCCCCTACGAATTTTCCTCAATTTTAGATATTCGATTTTAGATTTTGGATTTCCCTGACCCCCGTCCCCCAGCCCCGTTTTAGCTGTTCCCGGTTATAACCATAATCAGGGTATCTTTGGGGCCAACGCCCGTAAAGCCCAGACTACCACTAAGAGAGCCAGGGAAAGCCAAAATTGCCGCCACTGTGCCCCCCTTCTCGAAGTAAAGGAAAAAGCCTCCCATCGTTTCAAACTCTGCGCCCGAACTCCCTAACAAAGCACTTTGGTCAGTCCAACCCTGCTTTTTGAAGTAATCAATATAATAACTTTTGACCTTTGCGCCATCGTCGGCGGTTTTGTAGGATTTGAATACAGCATTGTTAACATTATCGCCCAGGCTATCCTCTAAAGTTGAGGCAAACAGGTCGGAAACTGGCACTTCAGTTGAACCGGGATAAAGCGCAATACTGGGCGCAGCATAGGCAGTGGTAGCGGCTGGCGTAAGGGCGGCTTTGGTAGTAGGGGCGGAAGTAGTAGCAGCTTTGGTGGTGACAACGGCGGCGGTAGTGGTTTCGGAGCTGGCAACGGTATCAAGGTCTTTGGCCGCCCCGGTGATAATAATAATCAGGGTATCTTTTTGAGTAATGCCCGTAAAACCCAACGCTCCCGCCAGAGCCCCCGGCAAACCAATCACCCCCGCCCCCTTATCGTCTTTTTGGTATAGCGCAATATAACCACCGACCTGCTCGAAGGGTTTCAGGGCTTCGGCGGAGGTTAGGTCAGCCCGCGACTCCCATTTAGCATCGCGGAACTGTTTATCGTAAAAATCCTTGACGTTTTTAACATCATCCGGGCTAACAAAAGCTTGTACTTTGGCATCGGATGAGGCATCAAAGTTAAATTGCTTATAAACATCGTTCGGCACGGTCACTTCTTTTGCGCCGGGATAAAGTGGTAACAGGCCGGAAAGAGCCACCGCCGTAGTACCACCAGTGGGTTTGACAGTCACATTTGCCAGGTTGGCGGTGGCGGTGGCGGCAGGCGTAGCCTTGCTACCCCCTGATACTGCCAGCACCACCGCCACAATCACGGCGATAACTGCCAGCACACCTATCCCGCCCAAAATTAAAGGCAGGGAACTTTTGGTTTTCTGAGCTTGCATCCCGCCCGTATTATAATTATTTGGGCCGGGGGTATAGGCCGAGGTAGAAGACGGGTTGTAGGTTGAGCCGCTTGGAACCTGGTTAGCCCAATTTGGCCCGCTTTGGTTAGCCGAGTTATAACCCATCAGCCGATAACGCTGCAAAACCTCCGCCGAGTCCCGATAATTCGGAAAGCGATTAGTTAGATTATTGAAAACATTAAACGCGCCATGAAAATTATTCTGATATTCCAGGCGGCGACCTTCCTGATAGAGTTGCTCGGCCTCCGGGTTAGCATTAAAAGTCTGAAATGAACCACTACCGGGGCGCGGCTGAGTACCAAAATTCTCCATCTGAGTAGCGGCGGTAGTTGAAACCGAAGCGTTGGGTGGCACAGCTTCCTTATTGCGAATGGCTTCCTGCAAAGCCTCAGAAAATGCTCCCGTACCTTCATAGCGGTCTTCTTTGCTCTTGGCAAGGGCTTTGCTGACGGTTTTTTCAACGTTGCCGGGAACGGCAGGGTTTAGCTGGCGCATCGAGGGCAAGGGCTTGCTAACATGACCCATCACCACCGCAATAGGGGTATCCCCAGTAAAAGGGGGTCGCCCGGTCAACAACTCGTAGACCATTACCGCCAGTGAATACTCATCACTACGGGCATCCAATTCTTCGCCCATCGCCTGTTCGGGGCTCATATAGTCGGGCGTACCGACTCCCATCCCCGTCCCGGTTAGCTGGGATTGGCCTTCCGCCGCCATCTTCGCGATACCAAAATCGCTTAGAACCGCCCGCCCATCTTTATCAATCAACACATTGGAAGGTTTAACATCGCGATGAATAATCCCGGCAGCGTTGGCGTACTGTAAGGCACTACCAATCTGGGTAATAATTTTCCCGACCTTTTCAATCCCAAGCGGTTTACCAGCTAGTTCATCCTTGAGGGTTTGGCCTTCGATTAGCTCCATCACGATGTAGAGCATACCGTTATCTTCGCCCGCATCGTAGACACTCAAAATATTGGGGTGTTTGAGGCGGGCAATTGAACGGGCCTCTCGCCGAAAACGTTCAGCAAAAGAAGGGTCAGAGGCATACTGGTCAGCCATTATTTTAATTGCCACTTCACGGTCAAGGCTGGCTTGATAGGCTCGATAAACCGAAGCCATTCCGCCCTTACCCACCGGGCCTACTATCTCATATTGTCCGATTTTTGTGCCTTTTGCAAGCTGACCTGCCATCTAACGAACTCCTTTAAAAAGTGCTGAGTAACGAGTAACGAGTGCTGAGTGTCAAAAGTTGAATATCTAAAATCGGGAATGGCGTAGGGGCGTGGTTTCCGCGCCCTGATGGATAAACCCCGGACACTATGCAGCGTGTCCCTACATAGATACCTCAAAAGTTGTTGGTTTTAGATTTTGGATTTTCCCTAACACCTAACGACTAAAAGCTAATTTCGGTGCTACATGCATTATGCTATAATATTAACATTGAGCTTGGCATAAAACATATAAATTATATCACATGATTCTGGATTTCCTTTCAAGGGTTCTAGCAAATTGTAGCCACTCACAAAATTGTCATTCTGAGCGAACGCGAAGAATCTCAATGTTACGAGCAAGACCCTTCGCAAGCTCAGGGTGACAATCCTGCGAACGGCTACGAAACGTAAAGTTTAAGGAAAATTAAGCCAATAACCGAAACCTCACTGAGTCTCATCCGTCTTATCAAAAGAAGGATTAAAGAGATTATTGAAGATTTTGTGGAGGATCGAGTTTTTTGGCTTCAGATGCGTTTACAATACCAGGCTATAAACCTGTCTTACCCCCTTTCCTTGTACAGGGGCGTAATTTCATATCAGCACAGAGTTGGACAGCGACCAGTACCAACGTCGGGGAACAGCTTTGGTCAGTAGAAGGATATAACGCATTGTGGGATGAAGCCACTTTAATCGAGCGGGCGCGTCAAGGCGATGAGATGGCCTTTACCGCGATTTACGAGCGTTACGAAAAACCAATTTACGCTTTTATCTACCGCTTAATGGGCAACCCCGATGATGCGTTTGATTTGACTCAGGAAGTGTTTGTTAAAGCTTACAAGGCTCTGGCAAAAACCTCCCTCGACTTGAATTTATCAGCCTGGTTACACCGAATCGCCTCCAACGCCTGTATGGATGTGTTGCGCCGCCGCAAAATCGTAAAATGGCTGCCCTGGGATCCTGCCGAACATGCCAACATCACCCCCGCCACCGAAAGCGATGAACCCGAATATTATCTCCAACAGCGAGAGACTCGCCATCAGGTTCAACTGGTTTTGAACAAAATGAGCGAGAAATATCGCCTCTGTCTAGTGTTGCGCGAGTATCAGGAGATGAGTTGCGATGAAATTGCCGATGTTATTGGGGTATCACGGGCGGCGGTAAAGTCGCTATTATTCCGGGCGCGGGAACAGTTTCGCGAGATTTACACCAATATGGAGCAGCGCGGCTGGCAAACCACCACTACTACCTCTAAACTGAAGAAAGGGGGGCAACGCTAATGGATACTAATTGTAAACGTTGTCAGCCTTTATTATCAGCTTTAGTAGACAACCAGGTCAGCGAGCAGGAAAATCAATTTATCCGCCAGCATTTGCAAACCTGTCAGGATTGTCGGGCAGCTTTGGAATCTTATCAGGGTATTCGAGCCCAATTCCGCAAACTGAGTTTGCCAACTCCGCCACCAGAATTACGGCGGGCGGTTTTTGCCCAGGTGCGCGGCGGAGCGGCTCCAACCTCTTTGCGCCGACGGACGAGTGGGGTTTTGCGCCCGGTTTTTGGCTTTGGTAGCGCGGCTATTGGCTTAGCGGGGCTGGCAATTATTGTGTTAAGTGCCATGCTGATTTTTTCGTTCCTTAGTCGGCAGAATCCCTACGCGGTGGCTGACATTAATGCCACCAGTCAGGGCATTACCATTACTTTTACTCAGGATATTGACCAGCAAGCTATTCAGCAAAAAGGCACGGAACTTTTTGGAGCTACCGATGCCCAAAACAACCCGATTGAATATGATGTGCAAATAATTGACGCGCATACCGTGCGATTATCGCCCAAAGAACCTCTAGCCCCCGGCGAACAGGTACAGGTTGAGGTTAAGCAGCAAACGCCGAATAAAGACGGCAAGCAGTTACAACAACCCGTAAAACAAACCAAACAGGTTGCCCCGGCGACCCCTACGGCTACGATTAAACCGAAACCCACCAACACGTCCACCACCGAGGCCAAAACCACTACAATCATCGCTACGGTTACGCCAACGGTATCAAATACACCGATTATAACCGCCAGTGTTACGCCGACAGTTACGACAGTTGTTAGTGGCACGCCCACCCTCACCAGCACTACTACTGTTGGAAGTGGTGCGACCCCAACCGTGCCGCCAGCTGCCACCACCACAATTGCGCCGCCTGTGACCACTGTACTTGTCCCAACCACAACTAGCACAACAACTACGGTAGCGACCACCACTGCGGCGACCCCTACCGATACGCCTACGCCTGAGCCAACGGCAACCGCAACCCCTACCAGCGCGCCCACGCCAACGGCTACCAGCACGCCTAGCCCGTCCCCTACGCCAAGCTGTACGATTGTCGCTATAAGGGGTTTTGGCAAGCTTTTAAGCGAAAACCCGGATATTGCCTCTCGCATCGGCTGCCCAACCACGCCCGAAGCCAATGCCTTGATAGCTTATCAGTCTTACGAGCGCGGGTTTATGTTATTCGATAGCGGTCAAATATATGTGGTAAGCAATAGCGGGACATGGCGGGTGTTCAGTGATACTTTTGTTACGCCCACACCCGCCCCAACGGTAGGAGCGGGTACGCCAACCCCACCGCCACCACCTACCCCCAATAATTTCGGCTGTTCAATCACCCCAATTAACGGCTTTGGCAAGTTGTGGCGCGAAAATAATTCCATTCGCGACTTGCTAGGCTGTGCCAGAGCCACCGAAACCAGTAGCAGTGGGGCGGCAAATCAGGGCTATGTGAACGGTAAGATGTATTTCAACCCCGTTGATAGTCAGGGTCGCCGGATTTATATATTCTATAACGGCGGGAGTTACGCTAATTACCCCGATACTTTTGGGGGATAACCTGAAATCGAAAATCGAAAATCGGGGGCAGGCTAAGAAACCCTCACCCTACCCTCTCCCTTTTTAAGGGAGAGGAAATAAAAATCCCTTTCTATAAAATATATCCCCCCTTCCACTTTAGGGAAGGGGGTTAGGTCAAATCATTCCTGAATAGCTGAAACAAAACCCAACCTTGTGCTGTCTAACCATTCACTCGAAGGTTCGATTCTGAATAAAGACAAGGAGTAATGAGTTAATGGCTAAAGATAAAGGTTTTGGCTCGTTTCAGGAAAGCGATAGTTACTGGCCGCCCGCCGACCAATCCAGTGAGGCCCGTTATCAACCACCGACTGGTTACAATTCGTCTCCGTCTTCAATCTGGACGGATTCGGCTTCTATTTCTCCCCAGGTGCTTAAACGCGCCGAAGCCCGCGTAAAAGCGCAACGACATTTTTACAAGCACCTCTTTTTGTATCTGGCGATAGTTGCGGCTATGTGGATTTTTGGTATCGCCACCTTAATCGCTAATTACCCGAATCCCAAAATGGCTTCGATTTTTATACCACTTTTTATTACGGTGGTAGGGGGCTTGCGGGTGGCCTGGGACTTTTTTAATACCTTCATTTGGGAACTGAAAACTTACGAGGAGCGGGTGCTGAATGAGGCCCACAAACTAGTAAATTAACCTGTTTAAATCCTTTTTAGCCTGTACCTAAACTTAGTGCTGTCAAAAAAAAGGGGTTTCCTAATCTGGTCGGTAAAATTTGCCCACCAGTTTCAGGCTGGCTTCCCACAAAGCTTGTTGCATCTGGGGATTCTGAGCGTAGGCAGCGGCTTCTATTACTTTGGAACCTTTGAAAAATTTGCCGCTTTGACCCTCAATTTCGGGGGAAGTTGCCAGATAAACAACGGCAGGGGCGGCCTTTTCAGGCGGGGCGGAAACCAGATTTAATAGCCCACGCATAATGGCAGGCATTTCGCCCAGCAAGGTTGACTTAACCAGCCCCGGATGCAACACATTACAGGTTACGCCTGTACCTTCTAACTGGCGGGCTAGTTGAAAGGTAAACAACAGGTTAGCCATTTTGGAAGCCCCAAAGGCGTTTAGAGCCTGGAATTTTACCTCGCCCTGCAAATCCTCAAAATTCAGGTGGTTGGTGGCGGGGGCCGAGATATTAATTATGCGGGCTGAGTTACTCTTTTTTAGCGGGCCTAGTAACAAATTGGTCAAAAGGAACGGGCCTAAATGGTTGGTAGCAAACATTGTTTCCAAGCTATCTACGGTCAAAGTGCGTTGCTTTTTGAAAATAGCCGCGTTATTAATCAAAACATCCAGTCGCCCATAGTTTTGCTGAAATTGCTGGGCTGCCTTGTAAACCGACTCCTGACTCGAAAGGTCAACCAGCAGCATTTCCAGGCTATTGTTACCAGAGGTATTTTTAATCTCAGCCAGCGCAGCCTCACCTCTGGCTTTATTCCGGCAAGCCATAATTACAGTTGCTCCCTGATTTGCCAGTATTTGGGTGGTCGCTTTGCCCAGGCCAGAGGTCGGGCCTGTTACCATGAAAGTTTTGGCTTTTAGGTCAGTAGTCATTTTGCACCCGAAACCTTTTTGTAGTTTTTTACGTACCTCAAACAGCTTTATGAAATAGTATACCTAATAAAAGAGGGTTATAACTGTTCATAAGGACGGTTCTTGAAAAGCCTCACCTGTACTTTTGGACATTAGAGGCTTGACAATCATTGTGAAGATTGGTACAAATATTTTCTATAAGGGCTTTTAATTAATCACCTGTTAATATCACAGAGGGCTTCAAAGGTGGGTAAAAACAAAGTCGAAAAGACCGAAGTTCCAAAAACCGCCAAAGTTTTCGCTCAAACTGGACGAGGCGAATGGCTTGCGTTGGGGTGTATTCTCAACGGTAGTCCATTATAACAATTGGCGGGGCTGGCTTTATTTCACGCCCGTCAAGCCTTTTCACCGTCTGGTTGTGCCAAGCATGCTCCGAAATATGGTTCTAAACTGACTATTGAAAACCTTTTAAATGTTCAGTGACAAACCTTTGCATGATTTGATAAAATGTAGCTGTAAAAGTAGTGGAGATTAGTTTCTGGATTGTAAAGTGCTTTCTTATAATTTCTGCCCACCCTTAATCCCTATGGGAAGGGTCTGGCAAGAAGCCAACTCAGCACTCCTTTAGAAAGGGAGAGTTTAAAAATGACTATCGAGTGTACGCAATGCCATCATAAGAACCCGGACGATGCCGAGTTTTGTGAAAATTGCGGGGCGCAGTTGCCCCTGGCAGTACCTGCCGGAGTAGCCGTAGCTGCATCCTCAGCCCCGGTTGCCCCGACCCGCGCCCCGGATAATCTGGTTTGCCCTAATTGCAAAGCCCCCTATACTGTTGGCGATATTTTTTGTTTTAACTGTGGCTTTGACCTGACTAAGCTCCCGGCTGTCCCGGTGAATGTAGCCGCCCCCGTCGCACCAGCCCAGGTAACTGGCGTTAACCCGCTGGCCCAGCCACCAGTGTCCCAGCCAGATGGTATTAGCTCGGACGATTTCGATTCACTGTTAGCCAGTGGTGCGCCCGTCCCGGTTACGCCGCCGCCCGCCCCGGTTGTGGCTGTACCACCAACCCCGATTGCTCCGGCTATCCAGCCCGTTGGTGGATTTAGTGCGCCAGCACAACCAGCCCCGGTAGCGGCCCCGGTTGTGCCTAATAATATGACGCTGAATGTCAGTGGGCCTTACGGGCCAGATACTATTGAATACAAGGGCCGTGAATTGCTGTTAGGGCGGCAGGATGTTAAAACCCGCGTTTTCCCCGATGTGAATCTGGATGATGGAGCAAGCTCGCGCCGTCACCTCTCAATCTGGAAAGAAACGGCGGATGGCTTTTTCTACGCTCAGGATTTGGAAAGCTCTAATGGCACTTACCTGAACGACCTAGAAATGCCAACAGGCGACCCGGTGCAACTCAAAGATGGAGACGTTATTAAAATAGGCACTCGCTACAATATCAAAATCAACATCAGCTAAATATGAGCGATTTTTTTGGCACGGGGAAAAAGGAAGGGCAAGACCGGGCTAAAGCGGTCAGCCAACGCCGTAGTATGGCGATGACTATGACAACCGACCTGGACTCGGAACTGGCGGAGGTGCGGGTCACCCTGGAACTGGACGCGCCAACCTACCAACCCAGCGACCTGGAAAGCATCAAGAAGCCTTTTTCCCAGGCCCAACGCTTGATGGATGAGATTTACGCCGAGGTAAATCTAATTATGGGCCAGACTATCCCCGACCGTCTGGCCGACGCACAAGCCTACGAGCTTGTCCAGCCTGCCCTGCGTATCGAAAGTAAGGCAGTGGAGTTGCGGAATTGGCTCCAACGCACTCGCGAGGTTAAAGCTAAACTTGACCGCCCCAGAGCCGAGATTAAAAATAGCCTGACCATGGCTGACCGCAAACGCCTCAGTGCCGAGGCCGAGTTGTCCCAGGCTCATAATTTGGTAGACCAAATGAAAGAGGCGCGGGCCGAAAATTATCCCCAGGCCAGTGCCGCCCTCCTGACTGCCGAGCGCGAGATTTCCGCCGCCAGCACGATGGTTAACGCCGCTCAGCAAGCGGTATTGCGGAATGCCTATCGCGAGGCTTTAGACCTTACTCAACGAGCCGCTTCAATGTTTGATTCGGGCTTAAATAAGCTAGGGACGGTTAAACTGGCGGGGCGGGATTTCGAGCGGGCGGCAGATACGGCGGACGATATGTTGCAAAAAGCTCTTAACCGCTTGCAAGAAGCCAAAACCGAGCTAACCGACCGAGCGGCTATCCTGAGTGCTGACCCCAACACCTACTTCAGCGCGGCAGTGCAACGAATTGGTGCGGCGCGGCGGGCTTTTAAGGCCACCCCACCCCACGCTATGACATGCTATCGGCTGGCGAACGAGGCTATTACTCTGATTGATGAAGCTCTGGAGCGCGCCCGTGAAGAAGTACGTCGGCTGCGGGATGGTCGGATTAATGCCCGTAGCCTGTTACAGAAGTTGCAGGAGTCGGTGGCTAATGCCCGGTTGGCGATTAACGAGAAGCAGGCTGTGCCTATCAAGGCCAAAGATTTGTATGCTTCTGCCCGTGATGAGCGTAACCGCTTGCTCCAACTTACGATTGATAAACTTTCGCTGGACGAACTGGAACAGTTTGCCTCAAGTGCCAACCTTGCCTTGAAACAGGCCGAAACCGCCGCCGGAATGTTGCGCTAGGAGTCATAATTAATGGTGGAATTTGTCGAGCTTACCTCGGTGGATAACCCGGAATATAGTCAGGCGATTGAGATTTATGAAGAAGCTTTCCCTCTGGCGGAAAGGCAGCCCGTCAGGGTAATTCGCCACCGTATTAGTACCGGACTTTATAAGGCGTATGTCGGGCGGTTGGAAGAAACAGGCGAGGTGGTGTCGCTGGCCTTTCTGTGGCCTTTTAAGGATAGCGATTTTATTTTGCTGGATTATCTGGCGGTGAAAAAGTTGGTTCGCGGGCAAAATGTGGGCGCGGCTTACCTTGCCAGTATGGTTGAAGTTTTGAAACCCCAACAAAAATATTTGTTGATTGAGGTGGATAACCCTAGATTTGCCCCGGACGAGTCCGAAGCCACCCGCCGAATCGCCTTTTATCAGCGCAACGGGGCACAACTAATGAAAGACCTGCGTTATCTTTTACCCCCTGCTCAGGGAAATGAACCAACTGAGATGATGTTGATGGTTTTCCCGCAGTATAAAACCCCCCAGATTGAGGCCAGCCGGGTGCGTGACCTGATTATTCAGCTTTACCGGGAAGCCTGGGAGCGGGGGGTGGATGATCCCTATCTTAATGAGTTTATTGATGATGTGGCCGACCCAATCGAGTTAGTCTGAGGATTTGGCTAACCGTTCGTTTCCATGCTTAAAATTACCCGTGATTTTAGCCATTACCAGTTGAGCCTGTTTGGGGTTTAAACCTTCGATTTTGCCCAGGAATTTCTGAGCCTCTTTATCCTTCAGAATCATCACTTGCTTATTTTGCCAGTACAGCAGCACTTTACCGTCCTTAGCTGTTCGGTAGGAAAAAACTTCTTCCTCAAGTTTGCCCCGTTTGTCTTCAGCGTGTTCGTGCAAGTGGTTTTTATCCTTCCTTGTGGTTGGCAGCACCTTTATCCCATTTAGTATCTCTTAGTAAATTGCCGAGTAGCATAGACAAGGTTCCTAATATTAAAACCATAATTGCAAAAACGCCAAAATAACTAAAATGGTTTAAATCTGTGAAAAACATTAACACACCAGCAAGAATGTATATACAGGCTGCGAAGAAATAGATACATTTAGACAAAGTCAGCTTTTTCCTAATTATAGAATTCACAACAGAAATGCCTAACGCTAACCCCAGAACAATGGGAAACAATCCCCAATTAATCAAAAATCCAAGAGTCAAAGCTATGAAGTTAACCATGAAGATTTTA
>Ga0209511_1001580_pt1 | contig 19920 bp, 14 predicted proteins | sample SSSSmetaG_FD_184141 | JGI IMG/M metagenome (GOLD analysis project Ga0209511, IMG submission 184141) | Glacier valley bacterial and archeal communities from Borup Fiord, Nunavut, Canada, to study Microbial Dark Matter (Phase II) - ​SSSS... | ecosystem: Environmental > Aquatic > Freshwater > Ice >...
GCGCACTTCTACGGGACGGAAACCTATACGTTGCAGGTGGCGAAGGGGCTGCGCGACGCCGGTATCGACGTCGTCGTCGTGACCGCGAATTTCCCCGGGGAGCCGCCGTTGCCGGCGCATGTCCACTACTACGACGTGGAAGGGATCCGGGTGATAGCGTTCGACAAGAACCAGATCCCCAACACGCGCGTCAAGGACACCTACTACCAGGAGGCGATGCGTGCCCCGTTGACGGACGTGTTGACGCGCGAGAAGCCCGATCTCGTCCATGTCACGCATCTGGTCAATCACACGGCGGTGCTGCTCGAGGTGGCGAGCAGCCTGTCGATCCCCTGCGTCGCGACGTTCACCGACTTCTTCGGCTTCTGCTACAACAACAAGCTCGAAGGCGCCGACGGGGAACTGTGCGCGGGGCCTTCGCCGAGCCGGCGCAACTGCATCGCCTGTCACCTCAAGGCGGTCGCCGGCCAGCCGAAGGTGGCCAGGCCGCTTCAATGGGCCGCTCGGATCGGCGCGAATCCGTGGGGGGCGCTGGTCCTCGACAAGGCGCGCAGGCTCCCGGCCTATCGCGATGGCGAAGTGGACGGACTGGTCGAGGACATCCGTCAGCGGCCCGACATCCTGGCGGCGTGCTACTCGCACTACCAGGCCGCGATCGCACCGACCCGCTTCCTCGAAGCGGCCTACCGGCGCAACGGCTTCGACAGGCCGATGATCCGATCGTGGTTCGGCGTGGATTTCGATCGCAGTCCGAAGCCGCGGCACTCGGCCGACAAGCCGATCGTCTTTGGCTTCATCGGGCAATTGGCGCCGCACAAGGGCACCGATCTGCTGATCGAAGCATTCAATCGATTGCCGGCCGGCGCCGCGGAGTTGCATATCTACGGCCCCGCCGACCAGGACCCTGTGTTCATGAAACGCCTTGAATCGCTCGGTGCCGGGCAGGACGTGCGTTTCCTGGGCACCTTCGCCCAGCATCGAACGCGCGAGATTCTCGACTCGATGGACCTGTTGGCGATCCCGTCGCGCTGGTACGAGAACAGCCCGCTGGTGTTGCTCAACGCATTGGCCAGCCATACACCCGTGCTCGTTTCAAACGTCGAGGGCCTGACTGAGTTCATTGAAGAAGGCGTCGATGGCCTGTCATTCGATCGCGGCAGCGTGTCGTCGATCGAGTCATGCCTGCGAAGATTCGTCGACGATCCCGAACTCGCAGCCCGCATGAGCGCGAACACGAACTATGTTCGTGATACCCGGGCCATGGTCGAGGACGTGATCGCAATCTACCAACACGCGACGCCGAAGAATGCCGAGGTGCTCGCAGCATAAACACCGACAACCTTTCACATCCCTCGACCGAGAACACGCAATGACTGCCATCGACTACACCCTGGGCTGCAGGATGCCCCTTGCAAACTGGATCCAGTTGAATCGGACCGACGTCTTTGAAGATGCGAAGCTGCTCCCCTACGTCAGTCCGTTTCCACCGCGCGAACTGATGCAGAACGTTTCGGGCCTCGTTTCACAGAAGGACTTCGCGAGTCACGGTTGCGATTTTTTCATTGCGCTGTCGGCGGCGTCGCCGAAACCTCTGTCGGAGTACCGCAACATCCTCGACTTCGGCTGCGGTGTCGGAAGGCTGGCCAGGATGTTCAAGGGACATCCCGGGACCATCGCAGGGTGCGACATCGATCATCGACACATCGAGTGGGTGGATACGACCCTCGACTTTGTCGAAGCGAAACTGTCTGGCGTAAAGCCACCTATACCCTACAAGAACGCCGAGTTCGAAGCGTTGATCTCAATCTCGATCTTCACCCACTTGAATGAGCGGAGCCAGGATCAGTTCCTGGCCGAGCTTGCGCGCGTTACTGCACCCGACGGTCTCCTGTTCCTCACGGTCCACGGCGAGAGAGCACTGCAACGGGCCATCGACGAACCGGTCATCCGTGCAATGATCGATGTCCCAGATGCACCATTCGAGAAGGCGAGATCCGAGTTTGCGGCTGGACGCCACGCATTCATCCTGCAGAACGGGCATCTCACGACGACGTTGCCGACTGCAAGGGGTCAGAAGAAAATGGTCACGGAGGAGTTCGAATACGGCATCACCTTCATTCCGGAGGCCTACTTGCGAACTCACTGGAGCCGGTGGTTCGAGATCGTGAACTATCGGTCCGGTGCGCTTCATGATTTCCAGGACTTAGCCATACTCCGTCCTCGTTCCGCTTCGTCTTGAATGCCAGCGACTCCGACTGCGGGACGCCTAACGGCGCTCCAGTACCACCAGTAGCTGGTATGACATGAGGCGACCGAGGAATGGCATCAGCCGCTCCTCGAGCGACAACAGCGGACGAACCCAGATCGTCGGAAGAAGCTGCCACGACTTGAAGCCGCCTGACAACGGATAAGCAAACAGGCTCAACCTCTTCACCTGTCGCAACGAGAGGGCCGGAAACGCCTTCTCGAACCGCCCGCGATGGGAGCCGAACAGGAGTGTGGGAATAGCCTGATTTGCATCCCAAGGATCGTTTTCGTCGAGCAGCGGCTTGTCAGCCAGGGGATCGATACCCATTCTCACTGGCTCGTCGTGGAGTAGCGAATAAAAGAGCCAGCTGACCGGCGTGATCCCGGGCTCGATCATCAGGATGCGCCCCCCCGGCTTCAATACGCGCTGAGCTTCGGCGAAGAACAGCTTTGGGCGCCCCAGATGATGCAGGACGTCAACCATCACCACGTTGTCGAAGGTGGCTTCTGCGAACGGCAGCGCCTGCGCATCGGCGACGGCGTCGAGCCATGGAGACACTTGGATGTCAGTGCTGATGACCTCCGGGAGCAGCGTCTTCAGGTTGCCACTACCGCCCCCAATCTCTAGCGTGCGCCCAGGCCGACAAAATGCCACGAGATGACGGTAGAGGTCGTGATAAATGGCGCGCAGGATCGGCTTCGAATCCCAGGCGGCGCGATAGACCTCCGGCGCCTTGTCGAGGACGACAGACGAAAAGGGATCAGGCGTCTTCACAAGGCTTTGAGCTTTCGATAGGCGAACAACACCATCTTCAGCAGCAGGACGCCGTGTCGAAAGCGAGAAATCTGCGTCGTTCCGTACGTACGAGCGGCATAACGGATGGGAATTTCGACGACCTTGAGATTCTGCTTAACGGAACCGAATATCAGATCGAAGTCGCCGAAGGGATCAAAATCGCCGAAATATGCGCGGTTCGCTTGCAGCACCCCATAGTGCCGACGCGACAAGACCTTGGTTCCGCAGAGCGTGTCGGTAAATCGTTGATTCAGCAACCAAGTAAACAAGATGGAAAACGTGTTGTTCGCAATGTAGTTGAGAAACTGCATTGCCCCATCTTCCATGGGGTAGACGAGGCGGGATCCGTTGATGTACTCGCCTTTCCCCGACGCGATCGCGTCCCAGAACTTTGGCAAGGCTTCTGGCGGCATCGTGAGGTCGGCATCGAGGATCATTAGAACGTCGCCACGCGCTGCATCGAATCCCTTGCGAACCGCATCGGCCTTGCCCTTGCCATCTTGGACCATGACTTTGATGTCCCACGCGGGATAGGCGCTGCGGACACGGTGCATCTCGAGCAACGTTTCGTCCTTGCTGTGCCCCTCAACGAAAATGACTTCCATGTCAGGCGCAAATCGCGGGATTCGCTGGATGGCAGACTCGATATTGCCGCGCTCGTTACGCGCCGGAATCACGATCGAGACTGAGTGATGTCCAGGCACCGCGTGCCTCAGAGAGCGAGCAACGACATAGTTGCGCAGACAAAGACGACGCACTCCCGGCAGTGTTGCAAAGAAGCGATTGATCAACGGCCCTAGGCCAAGGACCCTGCGCGGCAACAATGTTCGCCATTCGGTGCGAACGACCTCGAAGTCGGCAAGGCTCATCAAGGAGGTGATGTCGTCGAGCCAAAGCCAGTTCTTCGGGCCCTGCGGCATCCGCAGACCAATCCGCTCTCCAAACTTCAGAAGAGCGGCCCACAGCGGCGAGTGATAAACGACGATGATTCGGGTGCCTGCATCGCACAAGTCGTGAAGCAGGGCAAAAGTCGCGTCTACGTCCTCTAGGTCGCCGCACGTATCGGCCAGCAGGATGAAATCAAACGGCCCAGTGAACGATGCGATGGTTGAAGACTCTTCTACATCGCCGACATGAAAGCTAAGGTCTGGATAGCTGGCCCTGGCGATCTCGATCGAGCGAGGCGAAAGATCAATCCCAACACCCTCGGACGGTTGCAGGGCAGCCAGGGTCGCACCATTGCCGCATCCGAGGTCCAAGATCCTTTTCCCTGCCGGGATCAGAAATCTCAGGTAACGATCGTCCTCGCCATAAAAATAGGCATTGCGCTGCCGCCAGCGGTCGCGATGTTCGGCATCACCGTCAGCACGGTCGCGGATGCGTCTCTTTCGTCCAGCAGTTCCTAGCCCTGCAACCGCGACAGGGGCGCTGGCGTGATACTCGATTTCAGAAGACATGTATTCGGAATGTTCGGCACGGTCGCCGCACGGCAATCACTCTTAGGTTAATCGGAAGGAGAAGTCGCGAGCAGCATCAAAGTGGCGCTGCTACTCGAGGATGAAGTCTAAGGCATCGTTGGCACGGTGCCGGCCGCACCCTGTTCGTCGAATGAAACGATGCCCGTTCGGTAGTGCCGATCGCGCACTTTTCCGCGATGAGCCAGTGCAGAGGTGCAAGGTCAGTGAGCGGCAGGATTCGGTAGCGGTAACAGGACTCTTTTCCCCCCCCAGTCCCGATCGCCACCATCAGCGATGAGAAGCGCGGCATCCTTGTAGAACCCGATCGCGATCCGCGCACTTCCCACCGGGAGCACGAACTTGCGCTGAAGACATCGTTCCGTTCTGCCGGATGGAGGCGACATTGGACCCAATTCGACATCTGCGGTCGCGAGTATCTGTCCAGCAGCGTCGACGGCATGCACGAGCATCACCCAACCTGTTTCATCGCCGTTCACAAGGGGACGTACCCACATTGTCATTTGCATGCCACGGTCCGGCAAGGGCCGGGCGATCACAGCCCGAACTTCAAATCGACCACCGAAGCGCACCCTTTCGATCGCAGGCGCAGCCTGCTGCAAAGCATTCTCAACTGCCACTTCGGACCACCACTTCGCCGGATTCGCGGCCGCAAAGGTCGGCCGCCATTCGTGCGACTCCATCAGATGATCGAGCGAGGCCTGAAGACGGACCGGATCGACGATTCGCAACAGAACCGAGTCCTCCCCGGCGGATCGGCGTTCAACGCCGTCATCGACCGATAGCCGCCGCGCCCAATCCTCGAAAACGGATCGCTCTGCGAGGAAGTCCGGGACCTTGTGCAAACCGCTTACACCAAGTTGGCGAGGATCGAAAAGGATGTATGACGCGTTGACGATTTCGTCAGTACGAAAGGTCGAAGGTCGCTGCCAATCGATAGGTCGTCGAACTACTAGAATCGGCTTGGCCGCCTTGAGCATGTGCAAATGAAACTCGGCTTCATACATCGCATCAGCGATGTTTGAGGCCATCGAGTAGACGACAACAGCCTTTGTGCTCTCCGCTGTGTCGTTGATCACGGCCAGCGCCTGCTCAATGCTATCGGACCGGGAACCGGACATCACGTTGACCCCGCTCGCGATCTGCCATGCCAGCGAGGGCTTCGGCAACGCAAGCAACAGCACGATATTCCCGACCGGAACCAGCATGAATGCGATTGCAAAGCCTCGCACTGCACGTCCGCGGCGAGACATCGCGCCGACCAACCCTCCAAGCGCCAAGAAGATCCCCACGTACAGAAAGGGCGTGAAGTAGCGAATCTGGGTCTGTCCACCAGACGCGAAAAGCCAAAACCACGCGCCCGCGATCAAGGACAAGAATGCCGCGACCCCCAATAGACGGTCATTCCCCATTCCACTTCGAAACTCCTTTCGAGCCGCGAGGCGATCGACCAACAACAAAATGACGGATCCGACGGCCCAAAGTGGAAGGAAAGGTCCGAGTCCCCCGTGGATTACGCTGACTAAGCCCGCGAAGTCCAGATTCAGTTCGCTCCGCATGACGGCCAGCGACGCATTGCCGTACGCCATGCTCGCTTGTCCGAGATAGTTCGAATGCAACGCCATGTGGACTGCCCCACCGAGCAGGACAATCTGCGCCACGCCCAAAAAAGCGATCCGACCCCAATCGTTTCGCACCGGGCGACCGTCGCCCGCCCGCCCTAGCAAATCGAGCGCCCAGCCAATCATCAGCGTACTTCCAACGATGGCTGCGAGCAGGGTTCCGCTGGGCTTCACGTAGATCATCAGCACCCCGATGATCGTTGCCAGCATTCCCCATACAACCGACCTGGAACGAATACTCCGCGCAGTGCAAGCGGCAGCGAACGCGGCAAGCCCGGTCAAAAAATTGTCGACCAGACCCCAGTAAGCGACTATCGGAGGGCCGCCGACGTACGGTTCGAAGTAGAAGAACAGAGACAGCGTCGACAGAAATGCCGCGACCACCAGCGGCAACAAAGAACTGCGAGCCCTCTCACGCCATGGCAGTGCTAGCAGTGTGGCGGCTACTACCAACACGATCGGGAAGAACACCGAACGGAAGTAGAAGCCTTGGAAACTCTCGATGAAGCCGAAGGGGAACGACATCAGGACCGTGGCAGGCGGCCTGAAGCCCGGTTCAGCGTTGAGAAGACCGGGCCAATGCCCGCTCAGCAACTCTTCCCAGACGTGCTTTGCCTTCGAGTAGTAAGTAAACGCGTCGTAAATCGGAGGTTGCGTCGATCCCTTCGCATGGTCCCACACCAGAGCGGCCATCAGCGCCACCCAGACGATCATGCCCGCCCCCAGTACGAAGCGCTGCGGAAGGCGGCCGTTTAACACGTGGTTCTGGGAAACAGATGCGGGATTTCGATGTTCGCTATGTTGCATTCGGTGTGGTCCGACGAGACGGTCTCGTCCTCTCCGGTGCTGGGACGGAGAATGGACAGCAAAGCGGGAGGCCCTAGGGCGGAGCCGGAGGATACCCGAGAGAAGACGGCAGCCGCTTCGCAGAAGCGCACGAGCCCGATGATAGGATCGCACTCCCGAAGGTGCGGTGGGCGCGGGCTTACGAGAGTGATTTAACCGACGAGCTTTCGGAAAATCCACTGTGCCGCAGGATCATTCCGTAGCTTGCTGCATCCTCAAAGTGCAGCGACTCTGCAACTGCCTGGCGGCCTAGCTCCGCCGTCGGAGTGAAACGGGCCCCGCTGAACGATGCGCAAGATTCTCTCCTCTTTCTGGTTCAAGTGCGGCTTCGCCGTTGTCGTCATCGCCTGCCTGATCGGATTCAATCGGCTGCATCTCGACAACTTCGAAAGTCTCGAGAAGCACTGGCCGTGGCTCGTCTTCGCCTTCGTGCTCATGTTGCCGCCCTACGCGATCGTTTCCTTTCGCTTCTGGATCGTTCTCACGAATCAGGGCATTGCCGTCAATCGACCTACGTCAATGCGATGGACCATGATCGGCTCCTTCTTCGATCTGGTGATGCCGAGCAATTCCGGGGGTGACGTGATCAAGTGCGCCTACGTCGTAAGAGCTGCGGGTGCAGGACGCCGAGTAAAGGCCGTTATGGCCGTGGCCTTTGATCGCGTGCTCGGGCTGTTAGGCCTATTTTTACTCGCAGGCGTGGCCTGCGCTGTCGGCTGGCACACCATCCGGACGCTTCCCGACGCAGTACAACTTGCGGTCTTCATCGGTCTCGTCAGCATCGGCTCCCTCGTTGCGCTTCGCGTCTTGGGCTCACGTCGGATTTACGAGAGCGATCGGCATGCAGCTTGGCTAGCGGATCATCCTGTCGGCGCGCGCATGATCGGCGTAGTGGGGTGCTTCAATTCACTGCTTGAAAAACCACGCGCTCTCTGGTCGGTACTCGGCCTGTCGATGCTCAACCACGTGTTCTGGTGCGCATCGCTGTTGTGCGTGACGAGAGCATTCGAGCAGGACGTAGACTTCGTGGTCGGCTTGACCGTCTTTCCGCTCGCCATCTTCGGCAACGTCTTCGGATTCGCCGGTGGATTCGGTGTTGGCACCGCCGCGTTCGACGTGATCTTCACGCGCCTTTTGGACATTCACGAGGGCGCGGCCATCGGCCTCACCTTTCAGGCCCTTGCGGCACTATCTCGCCTCAGCGGGTTGCCGTTCTACCTCGCCGCCGCTCGCAGGGCTGTCGACCGGCGGTGAACAGTGCGCGGGATGACTTCCCATCGCTACAGCCGGCTTGTGGATCGCGAGCAACGGCACACATGCGCCACGACCAATGCTGAGGTCACGATAGCGACATTCAGTTCTTGCTTCCCGATATGCGTGCGCGGTTGCAGACCAATTCTGTGCTTCACCGTTTTTTTTGCGCTCGGCCCGGGTGTCATGAACAACTAACGTGGCGGCTCGAAGCTATTCTTGTGGAATGACTAAGAGACCTTGGATACGATTCGGAAGAGTTGCGCTAAACGAAAAAAATACTGAGCCGTGTGTCAGACGGCCCGAGATTCGGTCGAACCTTCACCCTCATCATCGGCTTTCGGACGCACCGCAGGCGGGTAGATACCAGTCTAATGGAGCCACCTGCGTGCAATTGCTGCGGCGTAGTAGCTCGGCTCTGCTCCCCCGACGGCACCCGTTGCGATTGGTAACCTTTTCGGCTGCGTGCACCCAGGCTGCGTCCAAGACAGCAGTGCATCATTCGCTGCGGTGCAGGCACGCCGTCAGGTTCCGTTCGGTCGGCATGCAACTGCAACACCGTGGGCCGTAGATCTGGTTGTCCTGTTGATGGAAATCGATTCGAATACCTTGCAAACCTTCAATCTCCGAGCGTGGTCACACCACGGGTCGCGTTGCCACGGATCTGTCGAGATACCATGAAGATCCTCCTCACCACCCACCAATTCCTCCCCGAGTTCACCTCGGGGACGGAGGTGCTGAGCTTCGAAGTCGCCCGTGAGCTGATCCGGCTCGGCCACCAGGTCCGCATCCTCACCGGATGGCCGCCCAGCGAATCCGTCGATCCGCCCGGGCTCCACGACGAATATACGTACGAAGGCATCCGCGTCTATCGGATCTACCCTCCGGCGTTCTCGACCACGACCGTGGTCGAGCGAACCCGGCAGGAGTTCGACAATCCGGCGGCCGCGGCGGCCTTCACGACGCTGACCGCGAGCTGGAAGCCCGACGTCGTCCATTTCTTCCACCTCCAGCGCTTGTCCGCATCGATCCCTTTCCGCTGCGCGCAGCAAGGCATCGCCTGCCTGTTCACGGCGACGGACTTCTGGTCGATCTGCCCGCTCCACCAACTGCACCTGCCGGGCGGAGAGACCTGCGACGGCCCGGAACGCGACTCCGCCAACTGCGTGCTCCATCTGGCCACGCAGGGTCGTCGAGGTCCTCTCGCGCCACTGTACCGATGGGTGCCCACCGGTCTGGTGAGCGCCATGCTGCGCATCGCGCCGCACGACGAACACCGTGCCTCGCAGAACGTCGGCGCGGCACGCGTCCTCCAGCAACGCCCCGAGACGATGCGCCGCATGCTCAATGTGATCGACCGCATCATCGCGCCCACCAGCTTCATGGCACAGCGGCTCAAGGAGTTCGGTGCTGCCGAGAAATCGATCGTGGAACTCGGGTACGGGATCGACACGAAGAGCTATTCGAACCCCCGGCCGCTGATGACCAGCGAAAAGGTCCGGATCGGTTTCATCGGCACGCTGCACGAACACAAGGGTGCGCACGTGCTGATCGACGCGATCAAGCTGCTCGATGCGTCGGTTCAATGCAGTGTCTGCATCTACGGCGACGAAACCTTCTATCCCGACTATGTTGCGCAGATCAGGGCGAGCGCGCAAGGCGATGCGCGCATCACGTTCCGCGGGACGTTCAGGCGCACTGAACTGCCGCGTGTCGTCAACGAACTCGACATCCTCGTCGTTCCGTCCACCTGGACCGAGAACACGCCGCTCGTCATCCTCGCCGCGCAGGCGGCAGGAAGACCGGTGATCGGATCCGATGTCGCCGGCATCGCCGAAGTGATCACGGACGGCGTCAACGGCCGACTCTTCGAAGCCGGCAGCGCGAAAGCGCTCGCGGCCCTGCTCGAGGACGTGCTGACGCATCCGGAGCTGGTCTCGACGATGGGCCAGCACGCGATCCCCGCCAAGGACGTCAGCCGCTACGTGGCCGACCTGCTCGATATCTACGAGGAAGTGCTCGTGGAACGCGCCGTCGAACTCGCCGCCAGCCAGAGGATCCCGGCTTGAACATCCTGATCCTCGGCGGCGCCGGCTTCATCGGCACCCACCTCGCCGCCGCACTGCTCCAGCTCGGCCACGTCGTACGCATCTTCGATCGTCCGTCCACCAACCTCCCGGCGCCGATCGCGCGCCACCCTCGCCTCGACAGCGTCGAAGGAGACATCCTCAACCTCGACGAGGTGGACGCCGCGCTCGCCGACATGGAGTTCGTCTACCACCTCGTCTCGACCACGCTGCCCAAATCGTCGAACGACAACCCCGAATACGACATCGAGACCAATCTCGTCGTCTCGGTACGACTGCTAGAAGCGGCAAGGCGCCGGCGCATCCGCAAGATCGTGTTCCTGTCGTCCGGCGGCACGGTGTACGGCGTGCCCGACGTCGTGCCGATTCCCGAGACGCATCCCTGCCATCCGATCTCGTCGTACGGCATCGTCAAGCTCGCGATCGAGAAGTACCTGCACCTGTACCGCGTGCTCCACGGCCTCGACAGCTGCACGATCCGCCTGTCGAACCCGTTCGGCGAGTACCAGCGCATCCAGAGTGCGCAGGGCGCGGTCGGCGTCTTTCTCCATCGAGCCATCCACCGGCAGGCGATCGAGATCTGGGGCGACGGGTCCGTGACCCGCGACTACGTCTACGTCGGCGACGTCGCGGAGGCTCTGGTGGCGATGCTCGACTATCAAGGCCGCGAGAAGACCTTCAACATCGGCAGCGGCGCCGGCATGAACCTCAACCAGATCATCGGCGAGATCGAGTCGGTGCTCGGACACGGCGTCGCGCGGGTCTACAAGCCTGCGCGCCGTTTCGACGTGCCCATCAACGTCCTCGACATCGGACTCGCCCGGCGCGAACTCGGCTGGTCGCCGCGCACCAGCTTCGGCGAAGGCTTGTCACGCACAGCCGCGTGGATCACCGCGACCGATGCCCAGTCCGGCTGAGACCGGCACATCCGACGTGGGCGGCACTGCGCAACGCTATGCGGTCGCACTCTGCACGTACCGCGGCACCCGCTTCGTCGCCGCCCAGCTGAACAGCATCTTCGAGGCGGCACCGGCCTGCGACGAGCTGGTGCTGGTCGACGACGCGTCCGGCGACGACACGATGGAAGTGGTCGAGCGGACGATCGGCGCGTGGCCCGGACGCACCGTCATCGAGGTCAACGCGGTCAACCGCGGCAGCCTGAAAAGCTTCGAACACGCGCTTCGCCTGACGACCGAGCCGATCGTCTTCCTCGCCGACCAGGACGACCTCTGGTACCCGCACAAGCCGGCCCGCATGCTCGCCGAGTTCGCGAAGCGTCCCGACCTGCTGCTGCTCCACAGCGACGCGAGGCTGGTGGACGACGCGACGAGACCGCTTGGACACACCCTGCTCGGCGCGCTCGAAGCATCGCGCGAGGAGCGCGCCGCGATCCGGCGCGGCGATGCGTTCGACGCGTTCGTGCGCCGCAACCTCGCGACCGGCGCCACCATGGCGATGCGCCGCAGCGTGCTCGACGTCGCCCTGCCGATCCCCGACGGCTGGGTCCACGACGAATGGCTGGCCGTGATCGCCAGTGCGGTCGGGACCGTCGACTTCCTCGACGAACCGCTGATCGACTACCGGCAGCACGCCGCCAACCAGATCGGCGCACGCAAGCTGTCATTGCGCGACAAGGTCGTCAAGGCCTTCGACAAGCCGGGCGACTACTACGACCGACAACTGATCCGGGCGTCCTCGTTGCTGGAGCGGCTGGTGTCGCTCGGGTCTCGCGTACCACCCGATCGGCTCGCCAAGGTGCGCGACAAGCTCGCGCACCTGCGCGTGAGGGCGGCCTTGCCCGGCAACCGCGTGGCGCGCCTGCGACCGATCGCGGGTGAATGGATGTCCGGCGGCTATCGACGCTACTCGACCGGCATGAAGAGCCTGGTGCGCGACCTGTTGCACGCGGCCTGACGGGACGCCGTGCGCATCGCCGTCCGCAACGTCGCACTCAACCTCGCGGGTCAGCTGCTGCCGATGGCGGTCGCGCTGGTCGCGATGCCGCAGCTGGTCCGCCATGCGGGCGCCGATCGCCTCGGCTTCCTCGGTCTCGCATGGGCCCTGATCGGCTACTTCGCGCTGCTCGACCTCGGGCTGTCCCGAGTCGTCACGCGCCGCGTCGCGATGGCCGACGGCATCGGGGACCTGGCGGGCGAGATCCGCATCCTTAAGCGGCTCTGCTTCCAGTTGTTCCTCGCGGTCGCCGCGATCTCGCTCGTGCTCGCGCTCGTCGTCCCGGCCTCGGCGATCGTCGGCAAGGCGGCCGATCCGGCCGTCGTCGACGAGGCCCGGGTCGCCCTGCTGATCCTGTGGGCCACGCTGCCGCTGACCGTGGTCACGGGACTGCTGCGCGGCGCCCTCGAAGGATTGCAGCAGTTCGGGCGCGCCAACCTGCTGCGGGCCTTCTTCGGCGCGTGGAGCTTCGCGGCACCCCTGGCGATGCTCGGGTACAGCAATGCGCTCGGACCGCTGACGCTCGCGATCGCGGTCGGCCGGGTGCTGTCGCTGATCGCGCACGGCTGGTGGGCGTTCGAGGCGCTGCATGCGCACGAAGCGCGACACCGGCGCACCACCACGGAGGCTCGCACGGCGCCCGTCGAGGAACCTCGCATCGCGGTGCTGTTTCGCGAGGGAGGCTGGCTGACCGTGTCGAACGTCGTCGGACCGATGATGGTCACGTTCGACCGGTTCGCGATCGCCGCCATCGTGTCGCTCGCGGCGGCGAGCTACTACTTCGTCCCGCAGGAAGTGTCGTTGCGCATGCTGATCATCCCGAGCGCCGTCGCGACGACGATCTTTCCGATGCTCGCGAAGGCCGGTCGCGATCGCAGCAATCACGGTCGCATCGCCCAGGGCGCGTTGCTGGCCGTCGCGGCCGCCTGCCTGCCGATGTGCGCGGTGATCGGGGCTCTCGCGGAACCGCTGCTCGCAGTGTGGATGGGTCGATCGTTCGCCGAGGCCAGCGGGCCGGTGGCCGCCTGCCTGGCGGTCGGCCTGTTCGCGAACTGCTGCGCGCAGGTGCCATTCGCGTGGATCCAGGCGGCGGGCCGATCGGACGTCACCGGCAAGCTGCACCTGGTCCAGCTCCCCGTCTACGCGCTGCTCCTGCTCGCGCTGACGATGCACTTCGGCATCGTCGGTGCCGCGATCGCGTGGTCCGTCCGGGCGGTCGCGGACGCGTCGCTGCTCTACCTGGCATCGAGCCGGCTGTTCGCCGAGGTCGCGCTGAAGACCACCGCGATCCCGATCGTCGGGGGCCTCGCGCTGCTGGTGCTGCTGGGAATGACGCCGTTGATCCAGTCGTCGTCGTGGCGCTGGTCCGCGGCCATCGTGCTGCTGGCCGCGTGCATGACGATCGCAGGCTCGCTGGCATGGCGGTTGCATCGGGACATTCGGAGATAATCGTTCGATGCGCAAATTGGCTGAGCCCCAATGTCCGGTCTGCACCAGCAGCGGAGCCGAAGCCTATGCAGGGCTTCGCGACCGCCTGTTCGGCGCGCCGGGCAGTTGGCGCATGGTCCACTGCGTCAATCCCCGCTGCGGAATCTACTGGCTCGATCCCGCCCCGGACCGGGCAGACCTGCCCATCGCGTACCGCGGCTACTACACGCACAGTCAGTCCGACGAAGCACAGCGTCCGGAAGGATTCCGTTCCCGCGTGCGCAGCGCCTACCTGTCCCGTCGACTGGGATACCCGGGGCGCACGTCGATCGCCTCGCGGCTCGCCAGCCATCTCGTGCCGCTCACCTCGGAGCGCACGCAGTCCTGGCTCTACACGTACTTCTACCTGCCCTGGGTGAAGGACGGCCGGCTGCTCGAGATCGGCTGCGGATCCGGCTGGCAGCTGGCGCGGATGAAGGAGGCCGGATGGACCACGAAGGGTCTCGACTTCGATCCCGCTGCGGCCCAGGCAGCCCGCGAACGCGGCCTCGACGTACAGGTCGGGGACGCCCGCGATCTCGGGCTGGAGCCCGAGTCGTTCGATGCGATCGTGATGGCGCACGTGCTGGAACACGTCTTCGATCCGGTGGGGCTGCTCGCCGAATGCAGGCGCCTGCTGAAGCCGGGCGGACGCCTGATTTCCATCACGCCGAACGGCAGGTCGCTCGGTCATCGCTACTTCAAGGAGTCGTGGCGCGGGCTCGAACCGCCGCGGCACATCGCGGTCTTCACGATCGGCGGGCTGGGCCTCGCCTGCGATCGCGCGGGACTGACCGTCGAACGGATCGACGTGACCGCGCGCGACGCCGCGAATCTCCTGCTCGTCAGCTCGGGGATCCGTCGCGCCCGGGGCGATGCGCAGGTCGTGCGGCCGTCCTTCGGACGTCGCCCCCCTTGGAGACAGCGCGCGGTCGCCCTGCTCGAGCGGGCCGGCATCGCACTCGGATTCCCGATCGGCGAGGAGATGGTCCTCACTGCCATGAAGCCGCATGTCGAAGTCGAATAGCAACGGCGGGCTTCCGGCTTCGGGCCCGAGGCCGCTGCTGTCCATCGTCACGGTCGGCTACAACTGCGCCGAGACCGTCGGCGACACGCTGCGCTCCATCGCGTCCGCCTTCGCGGCGACCCCGGATCGCGCGGCGGTCGAGTACCTGTTCGTCGACGGCGGCTCGACCGACGCCACCCTGTCGATCGTCGGGTCCTTCCCCGAGACGGTCGACGTCGTCATCTCCGAGCCCGACGACGGCATGTTCGACGCCATGAACAAGGGCGCCGCCGCGGCCCGCGGGCGCTACCTGTGGTTCGTCAACGCCGACGACATGCTGGAGTCGCCCGCGTCGCTGGAGGCCGTCCTCGAGGGGCTGCGCAAAGGTCCGGAGGTGCTCTACGGCGACATCCTGATCGTCGACAAGAACGACCTCAACCACGTCAAGCGCTACTGGCGGGCGATGCGGCGCTTCTCGTTCGTCCAGCTCGGCTGGTATCCGCCGCACCCCGGCTTCCTGATCGCCCACGACCTGTTCGACGAACTCGGCGGCTTCGACCTGCGCTACACGATCGCGTCGGACATCGACTTCATGACCCGCGCGCTGCTGCGCAAGCCGCGCTTCGAATACGTGCGCGTGACGCTGATCCGCATGCGCGCGGGCGGCGCGTCCAACACCACGTTCAAGGCGATCGCACACGCCAACACCGAATGCGTCGACAGCCTGCGGCGCGCCAACGTGCGCTTCCCGTGGCTCGTCGTCGCGCTCAAGGTCCTGCGAAAGGCCTGGCAGCGATCGACACGAAGCTGGCATCCGCAGCCGGCGGTCGTCGAATGATCGGCGGCCCACCCGCCATCTCGATCGCCATGGCCACGCATAACGGCCTGCCCTACGTCCGGCGACAGCTCGCTTCGATCCTCGACCAGATCGAGACGTCGGACCAGCTCGTGATCGTCGACGACGCGTCGAGCGACGGCACCTGGGAGTACCTCCAGACGATCGCCCACCCCGCCATCGAGCTGGTCCGCCAACCGGTCAACCTCGGCGTCCGCCGCACCTTCCAGGCGGCGCTGGCGGCGTGCCGTCACGACCTCGTCTTCCTCTGCGACCAGGACGACGTCTGGCGGCACGACAAGCGCGCGACCGTCGTGCGCGCGTTCCGCGACCGGCCCGACACGACGATCGTCGTCAGCGATGCCCGCCTGATCGACGCCGACGACCGCGTGGTCGCCGGCTCGTTCATGGCGACGCGCGGCGGATTCAGGGGCGACCTCGTCAGCACGGTCCTCAAGAACCGCTACCTCGGATGCGCGATGGCGATGCGCAGGAGCCTGCTCGCGCTCGCCCTGCCCGTGCCGCCGGGTGCGCCGATGCACGACATGTGGCTGGGGGCGATGGGCACGATCGCGGGTCATGTGGCGTTCATCGACGAGCCGCTGATCGACTATCGCCGTCACGACCGCAACGCGTCGCCGTCCGCGCACGCATCGATCCTGCAGATGACGCGATGGCGACTCGGCTTCGTCGCCGCGATCGTGGCGCGGATCGTCGGTCGGCATCTGCCACCGAAGCCGGCCGGCGGCCGATGATGTCGAGCGACGCGCGACGGATCGCCTCCACGCCGGCCCGCACCGTCGGCGCCCGCAAGCGCGTGGCGATGCTGCTGTGGGGCGCGTACTTCATCGGGGCGTGGATCGTTGCGCTGCTGCTCGTCGGGCAGTGGATCGACGGGTCGCCGGCGAGCACGATCTTCGTCGATACGCTGTGGTGGTCGGTCGCCGCGATGATCGCCACGATCCTGTCGATCGACCGCTTCATCCATGTCCCCGCGGCCGAGGGCGGGATCTGGGTCGTGTTCAGCTCGGCCGCCTGCTTCGCGACGCTGCTCGTGCTGTTCGCGCTGATCCACTCGGCGTATTCGCGGGTCGCGGTCGCCGGATCCTTCGTCCTGATCACCGTGTGGCTGTTCGTGGGCCTGCGCATCCACCTGCGCACGCTGGTCCTCAAGCTCGGCGTCCCCGAGCCCGACGTGCTCGACCTGCTGACGGCGGCGCGCGCAGCACTCACGGTCCAGGTCACGCACGTGCGCGCCGAACTGCTGCCGATCCGCGAGATCGACGAGCTCACGCAGCTCGACGGCGTGGTGATCGATCGCTACTCGCGCAAGAGCGGCGAGCTCCAGCGCATCATCACGCAGCTCAAGCTGCGCGGCACGCGCATCTATTCTGCGGACCACATCCACGAGCTGCTGACCGGCCGGCTGGCCTTGAGCCATACCGAGGACAGCTTCCTAGACGACTCTTCGGGGCGCGTGATCTACAGCGTCCTCAAGCGGGCGCTGGACCTGGCGGGCGCGACCGTGCTGCTGGTCGTCCTGGCGCTGCCGATGATGGCGATCGCGCTGGCGCTGCGCCTGGAGAATCGCCGCAGCCCCGCCCTCTTCCTGCAGGAACGCGTGGGCCAGGGCGGCCAGCTGTTCCGCATGATCAAGTTCCGCACGATGCGTCCCGTGCCACCCGTCGCGCGGACGGACGACGGGGCCGCGCCGGTCGAACGGCACGACGAATCGCGCATCACGCCCATCGGCGCCTTCCTGCGCCGCTACCGCCTCGACGAGCTGCCGCAACTGATCAACGTGCTCGGCGGCACCATGAGCCTGATCGGGCCCCGGCCCGAATGGATCGCGAGCGCCTCGGGCTTCTTCAACGACATCCCGCACTACCCCTACCGCCACCTGGTGCGGCCCGGCATCACCGGATGGGCCCAGGTCACCCAGGGACACGTCACCGACCTGTCCGACGCGATGATCAAGCTCGAGCTCGACCTGTTCTACGTCAAGCACATGTCGTTCGCGCTCGATCTCGTCATCGGCATCCGCACGATCCGCACCGTGCTCACGGGGCACGGGTCGCGCTGAAGAAGTCTTCCGTCCGCGCATCGCGCAGGCCCGCTGCGCCGAAGGTGCCGACGAGGATCCAGAACATCGACGCCATCCCGAAGATGAGGAAGTCGTCGGTCATGTTCCGCAACAGCGTCGCCGCGACGAGCGCGACGACGGTGCTGCTCGCGGCGCGACGGCGCGACTGCGCGGGCCCGGCGCGGGCCCACGCGGTCACCACGATCGTGACCAGCGTCGCCAGCAGCAGGACCACGCCGACGACGCCGGTCTGCAACCACCAGTTGAGCAGCACGTTGTGCGCATGGGCGTACGCGTTAGCCTCGATGCGCGCGAGTTGCCCGTCGTCCTGCGTGCGATAGGTGATGCCCGGGACCGTCCTGCCGAACCCCACGCCGATCCACGGATGCTTCAACGCGAGCTGGTGGTAGTAGGCCCAGATCATCGGGCGGGTATCGCGCCCGGTCAGCACGACCAGCCCGCTCTCGCCGTCCCCGACCGCGGTGCCCATCTGCTGCAGCCGTTGCCGGGCACCCGACTCGAGCAGCGCGAGCGAGCCGAACAGCGCGATCGCCGCGATCGCACCCATCGCGAAGGCCCGTCGATGCCGCCGGGGGCCCCCGCCCGCCGCAGCGGACTTCGACCGGCGGCGATCGAGCCACGCGGCGAACAGGACGACGATCGGGATCGTGACGGTCGCGTTGCGGTTGTTGATCGCCACGAGGACGAGCAGGATGGCCAGCCCGGCGACCACCCACGCCGCGGCGACGCGACCCGGCCGCATCGCGGGCACGAGGCGCGCCGCCAGCAGAACGCCCACGGTGACCAGCGTGGCGGCCATGCTGGCGTCGCCGACGCCGGGGAACCAGACCGGCATCGGATTGGAAACCGTCGCGTACACGTCCGTGCGGACGAATTGCGCGAGGGCGGCCGCCACGGAAGGCGGCAACAAGGCCGGCAGCGACAGCATCGCCAGCGCCACCATCCCCGTGATCGTCCCGCCGACGATGGTGTCCACGCGACCGGTCCGTCGAACGTAGCCGAACGCCGCTGCGTACGCGAGAAGAGGCAGCAGCAGATCCACGCGCCACTTGCCGAAGCTGATCGCGGGGACGGACGACCAGCCGATCGATGCCGCACACCAGCCGAGCAGGGCCAGCGCCCACCAGCGGGCGGGCAGTCCGCGCCAGCAGTCCCGGCCGCACCGGACCAGGGTCGCGAGGACGACGATCGTCGTGACCGTGTTGCGCAGTCCGGTCAGGTGGCCGATCGGCAGCAGCGTCATGACGCACCACCAGCCGACCGCCATCGATCGGTCGATCCAGCCGTCGGTCGCCGCGAGCCCGGTGCGCGCCGGTGCGCCGGTCGTCATCGGTCGCCCTCGCGGATCGACGACCAGCGGTCGACGACCGTTGCGAGCTCGATGCCTTCCATGCACAGAGGACGACTGCACGCCGCGGGGTCGCTTCGGCCCGCAGGCTCCACCGACGGGTCGTGGCGACGCCCGCAGCGTCGGACCCAGGCGATCTCGCGGCGATACAGGGTGCGCTGATCGCGACAGGGGAAACCGTCGACCGTGATCGTCCCGAACGGCGCGTCGGCCCAGAAGTCGCCCGGGCCGTGGATCACCGTGGACCCCGGACCGAACAGCGCCAGCGTCTCGACCCCTGCGATACGGGCGAGATGCGCGATGCCCGTGTCCGGACACACCAGCACGCGCGCCCCGGCGAGCAGGTGCCAGAGTTGCGCGAGGTCGAGCCGTCCGACGAAGTCGAGCTCTCCCTCCCGCGGCCCCACGTCGTCGAAGGCCGCGCGTTCCGCCGCGCCGCCGCTCCAGGCGATCGTCAGTCCGTCCGCCGCGAGCCGGTCCGCGAGCGCCCGCCAGCGGGGCGCCGGCCAGGCCTTCAGCGGCGTACTGGCGCCGACATGCAGCACCGCGTAGGGGGTCTGCGGTCGGGCGAACGCCCCATGCGAAGGGGCCGGCCATTCGCCCGCGACGAAGCGGGCGACCGGCCCGTCGTCGACGCCGTCGTGCAGGCACCTCGCCGCCATGTCGGCCCAGGCGGCCGGCTCGCCCGGATACGGCACCGCGCGATCGAGCATCCAGTTCTTCCACGCCGGCCGGTCGTCCGCGAAGCCGACCACGTGGCGCGCGCCGGCCGCGCGGGCGAGCCACGCGTAGCGGTTGTCGTCGGGGACGATCGCGAGGTCGTACGGTCCGCTGTCGATCACACGGCGACGGCTGGCCGCATCGCGACGATCGAACGGCAGCA
>Ga0209511_1001582_pt1 | contig 19890 bp, 21 predicted proteins | sample SSSSmetaG_FD_184141 | JGI IMG/M metagenome (GOLD analysis project Ga0209511, IMG submission 184141) | Glacier valley bacterial and archeal communities from Borup Fiord, Nunavut, Canada, to study Microbial Dark Matter (Phase II) - ​SSSS... | ecosystem: Environmental > Aquatic > Freshwater > Ice >...
TGCAATCACACTTGTCGTCCAATGTCTCGAACATCTCGCAGCGCGCGGCGATCGAGGCGCTCACTGGCCCCCAGGACCAGGTCGAAGTGATGCGCCAGTCGTTTGAACGTCGTCGCGATGTGATTGCCGCCGAGCTCAACAAGATCCCCGGCTTGCACTGCCCGATGCCCGAGGGCGCGTTCTACGTCTACCCGGATGTCAAGGGACTGCTGGGTCGCGAATGGGCCGGCGTCACACCCACGACATCACTCGAACTTGCCGACCTGATCTTGGATCGCGCCGAAGTCGCTGTCGTACCCGGTGAGGCATTCGGGCCGAGTGGATATCTGCGGCTCTCGTACGCGCTCGGTGACGCTCCGCTGCTCGAGGGCGTGCAGCGCCTGCAGAAACTCTTCGCGTAGTTCCGTCACGCACGGTCACGCGAGTGAGGGAACTCTGGCTGCGCTAGAGCTCGACACCCACCGCGACGGGCTCGGGGGCAAGCTCTACTCCGAACGCGGAGGAGACCCTCGCGCGAATGTAGCGGGCGAGTTCAGCAACCTGCTCGGCGGTCGCTCCTCCCCGGTTGGTGATCGCGAGACTGTGTTTCGTCGAGACGGCGGCTCGCGAGCCAGGCAGCGAGAAACCCTTGGTGATTCCCGCGTGCTCGATGAGCCAGGCAGCGCTGAGTTTGACGAGGTCGCTCGACGCGGCGGGCCGTTGTGGCTCCTCGCCGAGCGGCACCGCTACCGCGAGCGGTTCGGCTTCGACGGGCCAGCGCGGTGCATCCGCCGGCAGGCGTCGCGCGAAGTTCTCGCTCACGATCGGGTTCGTGAAGAACGAGCCGCAACTGACCGAATCCGGGTCGGAGTCATCCAGAATCATCCCCTTCGATGCCCGCAGCGCAAGGACGCTCGCGCGAACCTCGCTGATCGCAACACGTTCACCCACCGCGACGCCTAGCGCCGTCGCGAGCTGGGGGAATTCGACCACACCGTGAGTGGATGCCGCGAGCTCAAGTTCGACCGCGAGCACGATTCCCTGCCGCCCCCGCTTGAGCGTTGAGGTGCGGTACCCCAACCCCAACTCGCTTGCCGGGAGCCGCTCGACCGACCCGGAGAAATAGTCGAGAAAGTCGACCGACACGAGCGAGCCCTCAAGGTCCTGGCCGTACGCGCCGATGTTCTGCGTCGGTGCGGCGCCCACGGTGCCCGGAATGCCGCTAAGGGCCTCGATTCCGGCCCAGCCGTGCGCAACAGCGTGTGCAACGAGTGCGTCCCACGATTCCCCCGCCTCGACGCGGAACCGGACTCGACCGCCGGAGTCTTCCAGCCGATCAATGCCCCGCGTCTGGACGTGGATGACCGTGCCGTCGAATCCCGCATCGGCGATGATCACGTTGCTGCCGCCCCCGAGCACGAGCCACTCGTCGCCCCTGCGCCACACGTCGAGCGCCGCGTCCACAAGCTCAGACCGGGTCGCTGCCGCAACGTACTCGCCCGCGGGACCGCCGACCCGCATCGTGGTGAGTCGGGAAAGCTCCATCAGGCGAACGTGACTCGCACTTGGGCTTTACCGAGGACCGTCTGGTCGTTAGCGCTGACGGTGAGGTCGATGCGGACGCCCGCCTCGTCGACCACGCCTACTCGTGCCACGACGGTCACAGTTGCGCCCGCGACCGGGTCGACGACAACGGGACGAGTGAACCGCACCTGATAGTCGGACACCCATCCGCTCGTGCCGAGCCACTCGATGACCGGCTGAACAGCTAAGCCCATCGTGAGCATCCCGTGAGCGAGAACCCCGGGCAGCCCCACCGACTGGGCAATGTCGTCGCGGTAGTGGATCGGATTGAAGTCGCCGGATGCCCCCGCGTACCGCACCAGGGAATCGCGTGTGAGCTCGAAACTCTTCTCGGCGACCGTGTCACCGACGGTCAGGTCATTCATTCGTCTCCCCTGACCACGAGGGTCGAGATCGCGGTAACGACGTGTGAGCCCGAGCCGTCGACAATGACGGACTCTGCGGTGACCATGCTGTTGCCGCCGAGCGTCTTTACTCTCGTCACGGTGAGGGTCGCGGTGAGTTCGTCGCCCGCGACAATTGGCCGCGAATAGCTGAATCGTTGCTCGCCGTGCACGACACGGGAGAAGTCGATCCCGCCATCTGGCTCGGCAAGGAGTTGGGCGAGTGTTGCCTCCTGCACCACGACGGGGAAGGTTGGCGGCGCGACGAGATCCCTGAAGCCAGCAGCGACTGCCGCCTCGAGAGAGTGGTTCAGGGGACTTGCGGAGTACACGGCGCGCGAGAACTCGCGAACCTTCTCGCGCCCTACGAGGTAGGCCGGGGCTGGAGCAAAGACGCGGCCCTGAAGTTCGGGGTTCACTGGCACAAGACAACACTATTGCCGCGACGACTCCGTGGGGACATCGCCTTCTGCACACAGAGCAAAACCCCGGTGACCGTCGTGGTCGACCGGGGCTCGCCGAATCTTTAGGTGCCGTACGCCAGCGGTGTTACTGGCAGCTGTCGCACTGCAGAAGATCCATTGGGTCAACGGGGACGGCGTAACCGCCGACGTTGTCGCTGTCGTTATCCATGTCGATCCTCCTCAAGTCTTCTTAGGTGAAATCCTCACTGTCTGCGAGGGTTCTCACTATATAACCGGAATGACACCCCTGTCATTCCACTAGATGTTGTGTTTTCGGCGTGTCGCGGGAAATTTTTGACACTGCCGGTTCGTCGCCGTCATTGCGTCGATCGGATGTGATTGTGACCCCCCCCTTTACTCACAGTTACCTGCAAGCCATGGACAGCGCGGCACTGCAGGGGTTTACTCGTCTCTACAGCAGCACTACCGGCACCACAGAGCGACCCGTGCATTTCAATGACGAAATCTAAGGAGAGCGCATGACCATCACGTCGTCCCGGTCAAGTCACGCCCAAGGGCAGTCTCAGACCCGTCATACATCGCCGATTGAATGGACAGCAATTCAGTCCGGGCTGTGGGTCGGCAAAGTCGACGGTGAGTTCGCGGGCATGGTCGAAGCCCAGTGGGGCAAAGGGTTTGTTGCCACAACGAAGCTCGCAAAAACTCTCGGGGTCTTCGACACCGTCCGTGCGGCGCAAGCGAGTTTCGAGGAGGGCTGAGTCGACTATCGTCGCACTCATGACGTCCTGGCCCACAGCAATCGCTTAGCCCCCGGTGCGCATCGGACTGATCGGCGCCGGCTGGCGAAGCGAGTACTACCTCCGCATCGCGAATGAGCTCCCTTGGGAGTTCGAGATCGGCGGGGTGCTCACGGCTACGCAAGCCTCGGCGGACCGCGTAAACGCCGGGTGGGCCATACCCGCCACGACCGACCTGCCCGGCTTCCTTCGCAGCGGTCCCTTCGACTACGTGGTTGTCAGCGTCCCTCGGGCGGTCGCCCCCGACTACCTGCGAACCATCACTGCAGTCGGGATCCCGGTACTCGCTGAGACGCCGCCGGCGGCCGAGCTCGATAACCTCAACCGGCTGTGGGCGGAGCTCGGTAGCGCACCGATTCAGGTCGCCGAGCAGTATCGGTTCCAGCCGCAGCACGCGGCGCGGCTCGCGGTTGCGGCATCCGGGGTCTTGGGCACTGTGCACACCGCTGAGGTTTCGGCCGCGCACGAGTATCACGGCGTGAGCCTGATCCGCTCAGCATTGGGTATTGGCTTCGAACCCGTCGAGGTCACGTCGCATGTCATCCCCGATCGGGTTGTGTCTTCGCGCGGCCGCGACGGTTGGCAGGATTCCCCCGTCGAAGTCGATGCACACCGCACGTGGGCTCAGCTGCAATTCTCGAGCGGTGTGGGCGTATATGACTGGGCAGACCAGCAGTACGTCTCGCCCATCAGGTCGCGTCACATCACTTTTCGCGGGGCCACCGGTGAGTTGCGCGACGACACCGTTCACCGGCTCGCTGAGGTTGACCGCTCGGTCACGCTTCACCTCGAGCGCGAGACGACCGGAATCGACGGCGACCTCGAGGGCAGCTTCCTCCGGCGCATCGCACTGGGTGCCGACGTCGTCTACGAGAACCACTTCATCGGCGCGCGCCTCAACGACGACGAACTCGCGGTCGCCGAGGTCATGGCTAAGATGGCGCACTTCGTGCGCACCGGTGAGCCGTTCTACCCGCTTGCCGACGGATGCCACGATCACTACCTTGCGCTGCTTATGGCCGAGTCGGCGCGCACCGGCCGCACCGTGGTGAGCTCACCGCAAGCGTGGGGCAGTTCGGCGAGCGTGTTGTCCCGCGCAGCGGGCTAGGTTCGGCAGCCGGTATCCGGGTCTGCTTACTATTGCCTTTCACCCTGTGCACATCGGAGGCCTATGCCGCAAGAACTTAGCGCAGTCGAGCCGGATTCGATCACCATCGCGGGACTCGCCGTGCACGCCAATCACGGTGTGTTCGACTTCGAGCGCCGCGACGGCCAGCGGTTCGTGATCGACGTCACAGTGTGGCTCGACACCGCGGATGCCGCGGCCAACGACGAACTCGCCAAGACTCTGCACTACGGGGAGCTGGCCGACGCCGTCGCCGCAGCTGCCGCCGGCGCGCCGGTTGACCTCATCGAGACCCTCGCAGAGCGTATCGCTCGAGTCGCGTTGTCTTATCCCATTGCGCATACGGTGCGCGTGACGGTGCACAAGCCCGAGGCGCCGATCGCGCTCGAATTCGCCGATGTCTCGATCACGATCACCCGCCGCCGCTCGTGACCGCGCTAGAACTGCCGCCACTTCGCGATCCGATCCGCACGATCGGGTCGCGCACCTTTGACTTTTCGCGGCAGATTGCCGTCATGGCAGTGATCAACCGCACGCCCGACTCCTTCTACGACGGGGGAAAGACTTTCGCTCTCGACCGGGCAATCGAGGCATGTTTCGCCGCGGCCGCCGAGGGAGCGGACTGGGTCGACATCGGCGGGGTCAAGTTCGGCCCCGGACCGGAGGTGCCCATCGCGGAGGAGCTGGATCGAGTCATCCCGGTGATCGAAGCACTGGCGGCTGGCTCCGATGCGGTGATCTCGGTCGACACCTTCCGGCCCGAAGTGGCTGCGGCCGCGATTGAGGCGGGCGCATCCGTTGTCAATGACACCACGGGCATCTTTTATCCCGAGCTCGCCGATGTTGTAGCGGCGAGCGAGGCGAGCCTCGTGATCACGCACAGCCTCGCCACCCCGCGCACGTGGTATCCGCGGCCGAGTTACGACGACGTCGCGGGCGACATCGCGGGATTTCTGGCGCGGAAGGTCGAGTTCGCGGTGTCTCGGGGAGTCCCCGAGAACCGGATTATCGTGGACCCTGGTCACGACTTGAACAAGAACACCCGGCAGACCCTCGAGCTGACCCGACGAATGGCCGAGATCTGCGCTCTCGGCTTCCCGACGCTCGCCGCGGTGTCGAACAAGGATTTCATCGGTGAGACGCTCGGCCGCGCTAAGCAGGATCGCCTGTCCGGGTCGATCGCGGCGGCAACCGTCGCCGTGCTGCTTGGCGCGCGTGTCGTGCGCATGCACAACGTGCGCGAATCCGTCGATGCGATGCGAATGGTCGAGGCGATCCTGGGATGGCGCGAACCTTCGCTCGCGATCCACAACACGGGCGAGACCAATGCCTGACTCGATCGTGCGGCTGTATCCGAACGGCGCGACCGACGAACTCAGTGACGAGCGGCTGCTCGAGCTCTACGCTCCCGCGGACAGATCCGTGCCCAGGCTGCGAGCGAACTTCATCTCGAGCATCGACGGATCGTCGACCGCGGGCGGACTGTCGGGTGGACTCGGTTCTCCTGCCGACAAGCGTGTGTTCGACCTGCTCCGGCAACTGTGCGACGTCGTGATCGTCGGTGCTGGAACCGTGCGCGACGAGGGCTACACCGCGATGCGGGTAGCGTCAGATGCCGCGGCGTGGCGCCTCGCGAACGGGCTCGTCGAGCATCCGTCGTTCGCGATCGTCTCCGCTCGGCTCGACCTCGACCCGGCGGGCGCAATCTTCACCGACGCACCGGTGCGCCCGATCGTGCTCACGACCGCGTCGGCGCCGACACGAGAGCGCGACGCTCTCGCGCACGTCGCCGACGTCTTCTCGTGCGGCGAGTCCTCCGTTGACGCCAGCCTCCTCGTCTCCACACTCACGGGGCTCGGGATGTCGCAACTGCACTGCGAGGGCGGACCACACCTGCTCGGAACCCTCGTCGCCGCCGATGCCCTAGACGAACTGTGCCTCACGATCAGCCCTGCGCTCGAGGGCGGTGCGGGCCCGCGCATCGCGAGCGTAGGGCATCCGGTAGACCTCCGCTCGATGACGCTTGACCACGTTCTCGCCTCCGGGAGCATGCTGCTCACGAAGTACTCGCGGGACCGTTCAGCGGGCGGTCCTACGCAATAGGGTGTCAGCATGATTGTGACCGCATCGCCGCAGCCGCGATGATCGCCCAAGGAGCTTAAGCGCATGCAGGAAGTTTTCGGTGGCTTCTTTCGGTCGCCGTGAGCGTGGCCCTCAGCCTGATCCCGATCATCGCAACGGTGCTTATCCTGCTCTCGCAGTCCGGCAAAAGCTCAGGTGTGGCGTTCATGCTCGGGCGCATCGCGGGGATCCTCCTCGTGGTCGGCCTCTTCGCGCTCCTCTCTGACCTCGTCGCCCAGACGTCGTTTGGCCCGGCGGTATCCGTCGCCAGAATCGTCGTTGGGATCGCGCTCATGGCACTCGCCGTGGTGCGTTGGCGCGGGCGACCGGGGCCGGCCGAAGAGCCAGAACTTCCCGCCTGGATGACGTCGATCGGTTCGAGCCCACCCCTGCGGAGCGCGCGATTCGCCATCCTGATTTCGGTGATCATTCCCAATGACCTGCTGCTCGGCGTGGGCGGGGGGCTGACGATTGGAAGCGTCGCGCTGCCCATGGGCACGACGACGGCGATCGCTGTCGTCTTCGCCATCGTCGCGTCTGTCAGCGTCGCGGGACCCGTGATCGCTTGTGTGTCCTCGCCCAACAAGACCCGGACGGGACTGATTTCTGTGCGAGAGCTCTTTCCGAAACACAACGCGGCAATCATGGCGGTGGTGCTGCTACTGATTGGTGCTAACCCGATCGGCGCGGGAATCACCGGGCTCCAGGGGTCAGGCGACTATCTCCCTAGTCGGGTGCGGCCGGATGCGTGATTGGATGATGTTGTGGGTGATCCGCTCCGTTCAGTACGCGCGGTAGTTGCGCGCGGTGGGGGATCGCAATGACACTCCCCGACTTGGCATACTCGAATCCGCAGGGCTTTCTCGACGGTCTGATAGACGGTGTCGGACGCGCGCTCCCAGGTTCACGGGCCGCACAGGTCCTCGCAGTCGTGCGCGCCCGTTCGATTGGTGATCGTGTCGCCGGGCGCCAGGGCACCATCACGTCGCTGAGGCTCTCAGTGCCAGCGGAAATACTCACGCTGACCTATCGGCCGGGGCCGGTCTGGGATGCTCAGGCCGCCCGTCTGTCGAGCGGAGTGGTCGTCGCACGACGCGCGCTGGGCCTCGGAGAGTGGCTCACGGCGTTCGCGGGGCGGGTCGCCACGCTCAGTGCCGACGCGGCGGGGGATGCCGCGGCAGCAGCCCGCGCGCTCGAATCGCTCGGCGTGCAGTCCGCGGGAGCGGACATCCGCGTTGGTGACACACAGATCGCAACAGACCTGCGCATACTGCGAAACCTCGTCCGAGGCCGAATCCCCGACCACGCGGCGCAGCGGGTTGATCACATCGCAGAGGTGCTTGCCGACACCGTGGCGCTCGTATCCAACGATCCGGAGGCCGAGCAAGTGGTGCGGCGGACCGCGACGATCTATCTCCCCGACACCCTGCGCGCCTTCCTGTCTCTCCCACCCGAGTGGGTAGCAGGGCACGTCTTCCCTGATGGCAGCACACCGACCGACGCGTTCATCGCTCAACTCGCGGTGATCGAGCATGCCGCGGGACAGATGCGGGCGGCAGCGATCGATCACCACGCTTCGGAGCTGTTGGCCAACGGGAGGTTTCTGGCCCAGAGGTTCGGGCGCTCGAGCCTGGAACTGTGAGAGTCCGCCCAGTGCACCCGCCCGACCGTCATGGCTCTAGGCGACCGCCTCGACGCTGGTCGCCTCATGAGGCGGCAACCGTCAGGCCGAGGGGCTTCCGCCTTCCGACTTATCGATCGGGTTGCCGGCCTTCGCCCACCGGGGAAGACCTCCCGCCAGGGACGAAACGGTCTGACCTTGACCGGCGAGCACGCGCGCTGCGACCGCGGAGCGATGGCCTGACTGACACATGACGACGATCGGCGCTCCCGTGCGGATACGGTCGTCTTTGCGGCCGATTGACTCCAAGGGAATATGAATCGCCTCAGGCGCATGGCCGCGGTTCCATTCGGCGCCGGTGCGGACATCCACCAGAATCCCGCCGGCATCGAGAATGCTCCGAGCGTCCTCGGGCGACACCGTGTTGTACGTCTTACCGAATAGTTTCGTGATCAGGTTCATGCTGCGTTCTCTTCTCAGGGATGTCGTGAGCCGACGCTACGCCGTAGTAGCAGGATCCGCTTGCCTATGTGCTTTCGTTAGAGAGCATGCTGTTCACGAGGTGTTCGCGCGAACGACTCTGACTAGAAAGGATTCCCATGGCGGAACTGACCGAGACCGACGCGCTCCGCGCGGTCGATACGATTATTGACAACTTCGGTTCCAATCAGCGAGGCGCCTATTTCAGCGGCTTCGCTCCTGAGGCAACGTTCGTGTTTCACAGTTCGCCAGTTCGCGTAGAGTCCCGCGCGGACTATGAATCGACGTGGGATGACTGGGTTCGCGATTCTGGCTTCGAGGTCGTGCGGTGTTCGTCGAGCGCACGTCGGATCCAACTGTTCGGCGACGTCGCGGTGTTCACGCACGATGTCGAAACGATCCTGCGCCTTGACGGAGTGCCAGAGACACAGCGTGAGCGCGAAACGATCGTGCTTGAGTTTCGAGATGGTCACTGGCTAGCTGTGCACGAGCATCTTTCGGCGCGTACCTGACTCGTCCCGAGAAATATCGGGACCGGGGCAGAGGAAACGTCGAAACGATCAGTCGGCCGTGCGAGGAGCCATCGCCGAGATCAACTCGTACGCCACGTGGGCGGCGGCAATCCCCGTGATCTGGGCATGGTCGTATGCCGGGGAGACCTCGACGACGTCGGCCCCGACGAGGTTCATGCCTGCAAGCGACCGGATGATCGCCAAAAGCTCTCGGCTCGTCAACCCGCCAGCCTCGGGAGTTCCGGTGCCGGGGGCGTGCGCAGGGTCAAGCACGTCGATGTCGATACTCACGTAGATCGGCCCGGAACCGATTCGCGCGTGCAGCCGATCGATTGACCGTGCGAGACCTTCCAGCTCGAGATCACTCGAGCTGATGATCGCGAAGCCCAGTCTCGCGTCGTCCCGAAGGTCACTCCGGCTATAGAGCGGACCGCGGGTGCCAATGTGCACACTCGCCGTCAGGTCGATGAGCCCTTCCTCGGAGGCTCGGCGAAAAGGCGTTCCGTGGGTGATTGGCGCCCCGAAGTAGGTGTCCCAGGTGTCCAGGTGTGCGTCGAAATGGATGACCGCGACAGGGCCATGCTCCGCAGCTACGTTGCGCAACAGAGGGAGTGCGATCGTGTGATCTCCTCCGATGGCGACTAGTCGTGTGCCATCGACCGAGAGCGCGCGAGCACCCGCTTCGATCTGGTCAACTGCCTCGAGAATGTTGTAGGGATTGACGGCGACGTCTCCCGCATCGACAACCTGTTGGGTTCCGAATGGCTCAACGTCCTGCGCCGGGTTATAGGGACGGAGAAGCCGGGATGCCTCACGAACGTGTGCTGGCCCGAATCGCGCACCAGGCCGGTAGCTGACTCCGCCGTCAAACGGGATCCCGACTACGGCGATGTCAGCCCGATCGACGTCTTCGCGCCTGGGCAGGAGCGCGAACGTGGCGATCCCGGCGAACCGAGGCACGACGCTTGAGTCGGTCGGGCCGACGAACTCGGGCGACGGAGTGGTAGACAACGGGACGACCTCAACTCTGAGACAGGTAACCAATATGCAACAAAAAGAGCTTTTTACACAACCTCGGTGCTCAATATACTGAAGTCTCCCAAGCAGGGAGCAAGTCCATGAAACCAGTGCACCCCGCGCCGTCTCAGTCTCCATTGCTGATCGGGGCCAAGCTGCGCAGCACGCGCCACGGTCAAGGACTCACGATCGCGCAGGTTGCGGTAGCAACCGGGCTGACCAAGGGGTTCATTAGCCGCATCGAACGGGATGAGACCTCGCCGAGCGTTGCGACCCTGGTGACGATCTGCCAAGTGCTCTCGCTTCCGATCGGCTCCTTGTTCGAGTCCCCCGACAACGAAGTGATCGCGCTCGCCAGTGCCCCCCTCATCAACATGGGCGGAGTCAACGCAGTTGAACGACTCCTCACGCCTCGCAACGAATCCCGAGTTCAAGTGCTCCGCTCGATTTTGGAGCCGGGCGCGAGCGGGGGTGAAGAGCTGTACACGATCAACTGCGATATCGAGGTCCTTCATATCCTCCGGGGTGAGATGGTACTGCGGTTCCCGCGCGGTGACCTCGCGTTGACCGCGGGGGATACCGTGACAGTTCCCGGACGGGAACCCCATTCGTGGACGAACCCGAGCTCGCACACCACCGAAGTGATCTGGACGATCGTTCCGGCGGCGTGGAGTGGATCCTCATAGGGAGCGGCCGTTAGTTCGCGGCCGTCGCCGAGTGCGCCGCATCGATCTTCGCCAGCTCGGCGTCGCTCGCCTGAATGGCTGCAGCCTCCTTGCCGACATCGAGCGATCGGCTCAGCAGGAGATAGGCCACGGACGTGGCCACTAGGCCCACCAGCCACGCGACGTCGAGTCCACCGATCGCCTGAGCGAGGGGGCCGGTGTAGCTCCAGTCACCGATCGGCAGGATCACCATGAAGGGGATCTCGAACGCAAACCCGATCGCGAAGGCCAGCAGTCCGCGCCACGCCCATTCACCGTACACACCCTTGGGAGTGAACAGGTCGGTGATCGCGTAGTTGCCCCGACGAACAATGAAGTAGTCGACGAGGTTTGTCGCAGTCCATGGCACGAGCAGGTACAGCATGAGGGTGAGCGCGGAGAACACCACGGCTACGGACCCGGTCGTGATCACGCTCGCAAGCAGATACCACACGACGGTGAGCACGATGATCGTGATCACCCGCGCGGCTCGCGTCGGTTTGACCGATTTGAATGAGTCGACCGCGGTGAGCACGGTGAGCATGCCACCGTAGGCGTTCATTCCCATTGTCGCTGTGAGAGCGAGGGCCGAGAGCAGCGCGACAGCATCGCCAAGATGAATGAACACGTTATTGCCGGCAAGCTGGAGACCCGCGAGACCGTCCGTCGCGCGGAGGTTGATCGCCAGCCAGGCGCCCAGGATGATGAGCCACAGCGCGGAGGTCGATGCTCCGAAGAACACCGCGGTGATGACCTTGCGGCTCGGAGTGTTCGCCGGAAGGTAGCGCGAGTAGTCGGAAACGTAGGGCGCGTAGGTGATGTTGTATGCCGCCGCGGCCGTCAACTGCGCGCCAAACGCCACAAGGTTGAAACCGTAATCAACCTCGGGCGCGACTCCGCCGCCCGCTCCGAAGATGACCCCGACAGTCAGAATCGCGGTCAGGGGTAGCGAGACGTAGAGCAGGATTCGGAACACCCGGTGCACCCACTGATGACCGAAGATCGCCAGCAGCGCGGCCGCGAGTGCTGCCGTGAACGATACCGCGGTCGGGTTCCACCCGAAGGCGCTGTTCAATCCCTGGCCCAGCAGCACGGTATCGGCAATGTTGAAGGCGAGGTAGGTGAACAGGGTCGCGGACAGCGGAACGATGACTCCCCTGAAGCCGAACTGCGCTCGAGACTGAATCATCTGCGGCAGACCCAGGTGCGGGCCCTGCGAGGCGTGAAACGCCATAAAGAGCGTTCCGATTCCGATTCCGATAATGGCCGCGACAGCGGTCCACAACAGCGAAAGCCCGAGCGAGGGCCCGATGAAACCGATCGGAATCGAGAAGTATTGAAAATTGCCGAGGAACCACAGTGGACCCTGGTGCCAGAGCTTGCCGCTGCGCTCGTGATTCGGGACCCAGTCGATCGATCGTTTCTCGATGATCGGTGGTTGGACGATCGCCGTTGGCTGGCTGGGCGCGGTTTGTGTCATTGTCGTGACTCCATTGTCAGGTTGTGGTGCTGATGACTGGTCGTGAAACGTCCACCCGCACCCCCGCCGCGAGTGTTGATAAGTAAACACTATTTATCGTCTTTTAGACAACCCTTTTCTGGAGATATCGTCGCTCCGCACTTACGCTGTGCCCATGGGACCGGAAACCAACGATGTGGGCATCGCCTGCTGCCAAGTCACGCTCGCCATCGGCGAGATCGCAGCGAATCTTGAGGTCCTCGAGACATCCATTCGAACGGCCGCCCGCGCCGGTGCGAAGGTCATCGTGCTGCCCGAATTGGCGAACACGGGATACTGCTTCTCCGACGCGCACGAGGCCCGCGCTCTCGCGATCGAGGGGTGGGAGCCGACGATTGCCTCGTGGTCGGCGCTCTCCGAGGAGTTCGGTGCTGTGATCATCGGAGGGCTCGCCGAATTCGACACAGGCGCCCTGTACAACTCCGCCGTGATCATCGATTCCGGCTCGGTGATCTCGACGTATCGGAAGGCGCACCTCTGGAACCGCGAGAAGGAGATTTTCGCGACCGGCGACGCGCATCCGCCGGTCGTTGACACCAGCCAGGGTCGCCTTGCGGTCATGATTTGCTACGATCTCGAGTTCCCGGAGTGGGTGCGATCGGTCGCCTTGCGGGGTGCAGAGTTGCTTGCGGCACCCGTCAACTGGCCGAGTTTCCCGCGCCCGACTACTGAACGGCCCGGCGAAATCGTGCGGGTGCAAGCCGACGCATCCGTGAATCGCCTCGCGATCGCTGCCTGTGATCGCGCCGGCGTCGAGCGAGGAACCGACTGGGTCGGCGGGAGCGTGATCGTCGATGCGGACGGCTACCCTCGCTCACCGATCACCCTCGGGGAGTCGGCCTTGGCGTTTGCGCGACTCGATCTCGCACAATCGCGCGACAAGTCGATCAGCGAGCGCAACGACGTGCTGGCGGATCGCCGCCCGGAGCTCTATCAGATGGACTGGGCCGGCAGGTAGGTCGCCACACCCTGGAGCCTAGGTGTTCTTCCCACGGTGGTTGTGTGCGTGGCGTGAGCTAGAAAGGTGAGGACCTCCGGTATCGATATGGGTAACCACACTCATTCGATCCACGGAGGTCCTCGTGTCTTACGTTACCCACGCGCGCGCGGCTTTGAACCCGGCTGGCCGGTTGAAGATCGCCCAGCTCGTCGTCGATGACGGGTGGATGCAGGCGCGTGTCGCTGAGCGTTTCCAAGTCGCCCGGGGGACTGTTTCTAAGTGGGTGGCCCGGTATCGGGTCGAGGGCGAAGCCGGGCTGATGGATCGCTCATCGCGGCCGTTGCGGTCGCCGAACCGGACCGACCAGCGAACCGAGCGGCGGATCATCGCCCTGCGGGTCACGAGACGGTGGGGTCCGCACCGGATCGGCTACCATCTGCGGCTGCCGCAATCGACGGTGTCGAAGGTCCTCACCCGCTATCGGGTGCCGCTGCTCGGCCACATCGACCTGAACACGGGGGTGCGGGTCCGGAAGACGAAACCGGTGCGCTATGAACACGTCAGCCCCGGCGATCTGGTCCATGTCGACGTGAAGAAACTGGGCCGCATCCCTGACGGAGGCGGTTGGCGCACCCTGGGCAAAACTGCCGGCATCAAGAACAAGAAGAAATCCGTCCCGGTCGGCTACTCCTTCCTTCACTCCGCGATCGACGACCACTCCCGAGTCGTCTACTCCGAGATCCTCACCGACGAGAAGAAGGAGTCCGCCGCTGGGTTCTGGGAACGCGCCAACGCCTTCTACGCCGGCCTGGGGATCACTGTCGCCCGGGTGATGACCGACAACGGGTCCTGCTACCGCTCGAAGCTATTCAACGACACGCTCGGCGAGACGATCAAGCACAAATACACCAGGCCCTACCGGCCGCAAACGAACGGGAAGATCGAACGCTTCCACCGCACCCTCGCGTTCGAGTGGGCCTACGCGCATCACTACGACTCAGATGCCGCCCGAGCAGCCACATACCAGGCCTGGCTTCATAGCTACAATCACCACAGACCCCATACCGGCATCGGAGGCAAGTCACCCATCGAACGTGTTCACAACGTCAGTGGGAAGAACACCTAGGCGAACGCTGGTTCTCTGAATTGCTGCAGGGACGAAACAGGAATAGCCCCGATAAGTCGGGGCTATTCCTGTTTTGTAGCTGGAGCGGGATTCGAACCCGCGACCTCACGATTATGAGTCGTGCGCTCTCGCCAACTGAGCTACCCAGCCACGCGTCATCCGGAGTGAAAACCGGACGTGCGAGCCCCCTGTGGGAATCGGACCCACTACCTCTTCCTTACCAAGGAAGTGCTCTACCAATGAGCTAAGGGGGCGCATTGAGGACGAATCCGTCCGTTTGGCACCGTAAGAGACTAGCATCCGCGAGCATCCGGGTTTGCTCGATCGCTGGAGTGCTCTGCGGGGCCTTCGCCCCTTGCTGCAAGCGCTTGCAGTTTCGCCCGAATGCCGTATCGTGTTCGAAATGACTGTCGACAAAGCCCCTGATTTCGTCGCGCCCGCGCACCGGTCCGAGACGAGTACCACCTTGGTGGCGAACGGGTCTGAGTGGTGGCGTACTGCGGTCATCTACCAGATCTATCCGCGGTCATTTCAGGACTCGACGGGCGACGGCATCGGCGACCTTCCCGGCGTCACGCACCGGCTGGCCGAACTCGCTGAACTCGGGATCGACGCCATCTGGCTCTCGCCCTTCTTCCGGTCCCCGCAAAAGGATGCCGGCTATGACGTCTCCGACTACTGTGACGTCGACCCGCTCTTCGGCACACTCGCAGACTTCGATCTGTTGCTCGAGAAGGCCCACAGCCTCGGACTCAGAGTGATCGCCGACATGGTACCCAATCACACTTCCGATCAACACGAGTGGTTCCAAGCAGCGCTCGCGGCACCGGAAGGTTCCCCCGAGCGCGACCGCTACATGTTCCGCGATGGAAAGGGGGCGCACGGCGAGATCGCTCCGAACAACTGGGAATCGGTGTTCGGCGGACCGATGTGGGAACGCGTCACACGTCCGGATGGCACTCCCGGCCAGTGGTACTTGCACATCTTCGACACCTCGCAGCCCGACCTCAATTGGGAGAACCTTCAGGTGCGCGAGAAGTTCCACGACATCCTGCGCTTCTGGCTCGACCGCGGTGTCGACGGATTCCGAGTGGATGTCGCGCACGGGATGATCAAGCAAGAGGGGCTGCCCGACTACACACCGCCGCTCGAGCTCGCGAGCATGGGCGGAACAGGGGCGACCGACCTGAACCTTGCCGTCGAGGATGCCGCGCAGTTGGACGTTGAGCCTCCCTATTGGGGACAGCCCGGGGTACACGAGATCTGGCGCGGCTGGAACTCCGTGCTCGCTGAGTACGAGGGCGACCGCGTGCTGTGCGCCGAGGCGTGGGTCGATCCGCTCAGCAAGGTAGCGCTGTGGGTTCGCCCCGATGAGATGAGTCAGGCCTTCAACTTCGCTTACATGTTCACCGACTGGAACGCGAAAGACCTGCGTCGCGTGATCAAGGATTCGATCACCGCGTTTGCCGGTGTTGGGGCGCCCAGCACGTGGGTGCTGTCCAACCACGATGTCGTGCGTCACGCCACTCGACTGTCCCTGGCCAAGGATTCTCCGGCGCAGGGCGCGGGCATCGGCCCGAAGACGCCAGGCAAGCCCGATCGCGCGAAGGGGCTGCAGCGTGCTCGAGCGGCGACATCCCTCATGCTCGCACTGCCCGGGAGCTCGTACGTGTATCAGGGCGAAGAACTCGGCCTTCCCGAAGACACGGAACTCCCCGACTCCGCGCGGCAGGACCCGACGTGGTTCCGCACCAAGGGCGACAAGTATGGCCGCGACGGATGTCGGGTACCGATCCCCTGGGAGGCCGACAAGCCGGCATACGGCTTCAGCGCGGCGGGCACGAGCTGGTTGCCGCAACCCGCGGACTGGGCGCCCTACGCTCGCGATTCGCAGGCGGGTGTGCCCGGCAGCACGCTTGAGCTCTACCGTTCAGCGCTCGCGCTCCGTCGCGCACACTCGCTCGGCAGCGGCTCGGTGGAGTGGATGAAAGGCTACGACAAGGGCGTCGTTGCATTCCGCAACGGCGACGTGATCGTGATCTGCAACACCGGCAAGGTCGCCGTAGAACTCCCGGTCGGCGACATCCTGTTGTCGAGTGAACCGATCACCGGCGGCGCGTTGCCCACCGACGTTACGGTCTGGCTGCGCGGCTAAGCCCGACGGGCGCGGCGACTCAGGGGGTCAGTTGATCGCGTTGGCCGTGAGCCAGGCAAACGGGTCAACGGGGACTTTGTCGACGTGAATCTCAAAGTGAAGGTGGTTTCCGGTCGATGAACCGGTATCTCCGACGAGCCCGACGAAGTCACCAACCTTGATTATGTCGCCCGGCTGAAGCTTGCTCGATCCCGTGAGCATGTGCGCATAGACGCTGTCGATGTGCTGACCGTTGATGAGGTGACTGATCACAACACTGTTGCCGAGTCCATAGTTCGTGTCGTCGTGAGTGGCGACGACTCCGTCGGCGATCGCGTAGATCGGCGAGCCGCCGCCCGGGGTGAAGTCGACACCCTGGTGGAAGGTCGAGCATCCCCAACAGGGCTGCACTCGCGAGCCCCAGCCGTCTGAAATCGGCACGGAATACGGAAAAGGCCAGCGGACCGCACCGGTGGTCGGGGTGAAGGTGTATGCGACGTTTCCGTACTGCAGCCGCATGATGTCGGCGTACGAGATGACGGTGAAGTTGTCGCGCGCCGCTGCGACAGGCGCCGCAGCCGATGAGATATCGACCAATTGACTTTGGCGGGGTGCCGTGCCCGCGACGGCCGCGGCTAACGGTGTGGCGTTGCTCATGAGCGCGTTGACCGGTACCGACATTCCGATTACCAGCGCGCCGGCGAACAACATTGCACCGAGCGAAAGCAGTTTCGAGCCAGCGGAGATGTGCGTTCGGGGATGCACCGGCTTTGCCGATTTAGGCGGTTGCGCCGCAGCGGTCGACACGCGCCGGGTCGCTGCAGTGTGGATAAGCGTGTGTTGCGTGTGCGGACGCCCCGCCGGGGCCAGGGCGTCGGCCGCAAGCCCCGCCTCTTCGAGCGCACGAGCTTCGCGCCTGGTCAGGGGCGCGGTGCCGTGGACGGGCGACACCTGCGCAGCGGTGAAGGAAGGCCAGTCGACCGGCTGGACGACGTGAGGCACGGCGGGTGGCGGGGCCTCCGCGACTCCAACCGGCTCGGAATCACTGAGCTCCAGCGACCACGACTCGGACAGCGTGGGAGGACGCTGCGTTGGTTTCGACCCAGCATGTTCGATCGCAGCATTCGACGGGGTGAGAAGACCGAGGAACTCGAGTCCAAGCCCGTCGTCGGAAGAATACCGCCCCACTAGGCGAGTTCCGCTCGAATTTTGCCGGCGGTCGCTGTTGCGCGGGGCACACTCAGCGACATGTGGACTCCTCTGGATGGATCGCGATTTGTGACGCGATCACACACTTCGGGCTGGGACTTGCCCTCCGGATGGGGGCAAAAGTAACGGATTCATAAACATTAGCTAGCCGGGAGGATTTTCGCCAACTCACGGGCCGCGTCTAGACCAAGTTCTCAGTTGACCGCGTTCGCCTTGAGCCAGATGTATGGGTCGATGGGGACCTTATCGAGGTGGATCTCGAGGTGAAGGTGAGCGCCATAGGAGTTTCCCGTATCACCGACGAGACCGATGAAATCGCCGACCTTGATCGGGTCGCCGACCACGAGCGGGCTTGACCCGTATTGCATGTGGGCGTAGAGGCTCTCGATGTTCTGGCCGGGAATCGAATGTTGGACCATGACGTGATTTCCGAATCCGCCTTGCTCTTCGACGTGCACACTCACGACGCCGTCAGCGATCGCATAAATCGGGGTGCCCGTTCCCGGAACGAAGTCGGTGCCGTTGTGTTGGCTTGACCCGAGATCCACGCGGGGACGCTGACCGAATCCGTCGGTGATCTGTACGACGTAGGGAAATGGCCAGCGAATTGCTCCGATAGTCGTCGTATAGGTGTTACTCGAGTTGCCGTAGCGCAACTGCAGCAGCTGTGCATAGGTGAGCACCTGAAAACCGTCGCGCGAGGTCGGTTGCGCGGTCGCGCCAGCGGAAACCTGAACGGACTGGCCGGGTGAACGGGTATGCACGCTGTCCGAGACGGCGGAAGCGGACGACACATCCGACACGAATGCGCTGGCTGGCACTGACACCGCCACAATGAGCGCGCCAGAAGCGACCAGCGCAGCAAAAGACAGGATGGGTTTCGCTCGCGCGCGCAAGGTGCGCGGCGAACCGGACCCTTGCACCGACGGTCGCGAGATCGCCGACCGGCGACGTGTCAATTCACGTCGCTCGCGCGCTTCGCGCCTAGTCTGTGGTGCCCCGAGCGGATCGCTCATGACACGATTTTAGCTCGCGCGTGCTCCAGCGCCATCGCCCGAGCGGGGGGGCGGCTCAGATCGCGAGTTGGTGGAGTTGACGCTCGAGCGCAACCGCGACATCCGGATGCGCCGCGAGGAGGAAGTCCTTGCTCGGCGCGGCGGCGCCCAACCCCTTCACGCTCGCGCCGGCTTCGCGCGCGATGAGCGCCCCCGCGGCATGATCCCACGGACTCAGGGTTCGCTCGAAGTACGCGTTGAGCCGCCCCGAAGCGACGAAACACAGGTCGAGGGAGGCCGTGCCCAAACGCCGGATGTCGCGCACGAGCGGAAGGAGCTCGGCCACGAGAGCGCCTTGGTCGCCGCGCGTCGTCGAGTCGTAGGCGAATCCGGTCGCGACGAGAGCGAGCGAAAGGTCGACTGGGTCCGCGACGCGAATGGCATCCGCTCCAAGAAACGCGCCCCCACCCGCGGTCGCCGTGAACACTTCCCCCGAAGCTGGATTGACAACACACGCCGCGAGCGCCGTCCACGTGAGCGGGTCGGGCTCGCCCTCAACCACGGCGATGCTCACGGCGTAGTGCGGGATCGAATAGAGGAAGTTGACGGTGCCATCGATCGGGTCGACGAGCCAGGTCAGTCCGCTCGAACCTTTCTCCGCGCCACTTTCTTCGCCGAAGAATCCATCGGTTGGTCGCGCCTCGGCGAGTCGCCCCCGAATGAGAGCTTCTGTCTCACGATCGGCCGCCGTCACGATGTCGACGGTTGACGACTTGGATGCCGCGACCGTCACGCCCTCGCGACGCCGCTGCAGCGCGAGCGCCCCAGCCTCGAGCGCGATCCCCTGGGCAAGGGACTTGAGATCGTCGTGGGGCACGGCACGAGCCTATCGACTCTGTTGACTTACGCCCGGCTCTACTATCGTCGGCGCCAGGGGCCCGTACGACACCTCTGCGAGCCCGCCGAAGGCGATGCCGGCACGATCCGAAGAGAGCAGTTTTAGCGACACACAATGCTCCACACCGACATTCCCACCGAAACGACCTTGCGGTACCTCGCGACGGTGAGGGAGCCATTCAGCGTGTCGATCTAGCTTCCGACGAGCCCGGTGCCGAACCACATGGAGGCGGCACGGATCGAACTGAGAAACCAATTGGACGATGCTGCCGCGAAGCTTGCCGACGCGGGAGCAAGTCGAGCCCAGATCGAAGAGCTCGA
>Ga0209511_1001587_pt1 | contig 19846 bp, 16 predicted proteins | sample SSSSmetaG_FD_184141 | JGI IMG/M metagenome (GOLD analysis project Ga0209511, IMG submission 184141) | Glacier valley bacterial and archeal communities from Borup Fiord, Nunavut, Canada, to study Microbial Dark Matter (Phase II) - ​SSSS... | ecosystem: Environmental > Aquatic > Freshwater > Ice >...
CAAAAATGGAACAGGCAAGAGATGGCAGTTTGTTGAATGTATATCCTACCCGTAAAGTAAAAGTACCGGTAGATTTAAAAGTAGTAACAGAAAATGGCACCGTAAACTCCGGAGATAGTGCAGTAAGCGAAATGAAATTTGACATTCCGGGAAAATCTGGTCTTCAAAAAGGAGAAACCGCTATTCTAAATATTATTGCCGCCAATAAATGGAAACGTCCTATTTACTTCACTTCAGAATATAACGAACTTGGGTTTGGCCAATACCTTCGCCAGGATGGACTTACCTACAGGCTTGTTCCGGTAGCAATCAAAGTAAACAAAGAAGTAAATCAGAATTGGGCTTACGATAAAATGATGAACAAATTTGCTTTTGGCAATGCCAATGTAAAAGGTGTTTATTTTGATGAAGAAAACCGGCGTCATTTAAACAGCATTCGGTTGGCCTATGCAAAAGCTGCAGGCAACCTGGCGGAAAATGGTAAAAAGGAAGAAGCAAAAAAAATGCTGGAAAAATGCGACAGAGGAATGCTGGAAGAAAATATGGGTTACGGTATGGTTTCCCGTTCTCAGTATCACAACTATGTATCGTACCAATTTTTAGATGCTTGTTATAAAGCAGGTGATACCGTATTGGCAGAGAAAGTTACCCGTAGCTTAAAGAAAGATCTTGAACAGCAAATGGTGTACTATAATAGCTTAAACGAAACGAGGTTAGCTCAGTTTGATGGCGAAAGAGGAGATATGGCAACATCCACTAGTTTTTTAAGGGGCATTCAGCAAATGGAACAATTTTATAAAAACCCCGCACCGTTACGTGTTGAATTACCTAAAACAATTACCAACACAACTACACCTGCAAAAAAAGCAGACAGCGTAAAAAAATAAACTAAATCTTATTATAAAAAATCCTTTTACTAAAAGTGTAAAAGGATTTTTTATTTAACAAACGAACCAATCACTACACCTGAATGTTTCGTAGATTGTATAGACTTAAATACGTCTGTAGTAAAATGTAAAATTGAATGACAATAAACTTTATTAAGCGTATTTAAGAATTCGTAATTAATTATAAACTATGAAAGGGTACAATTTCTCAAAATACGATCCCAACCAAAATGGCAAAACCCGTTTTGAACAATTGCTGGATATTTTTACGCAACTGCTTACTTACACCAATGGGGATGTAAGTGAAGCTATGCAATGGATGAATGAACTAGATAAAGAATACAAGCTCACCAATAATGAATATGGCATGGGTGATTTTTATGAAGACCTAAAGGAGAAAGGATACATTGATGAAAAGAAGGAAAATGGCGAAATAAAAATTACTCCTAAAACAGAACAGGGTATCCGTAAAAAAAGCCTGGAAGAAATTTTTGGTAAATTAAAAAAAACAAAGCAAGGCAATCACCAGACTTTTAAACCCGGTGGCGGAGATGAAATTAATCCCGAAACAAGGCCCTTTCAATTTGGCGACACACTGGAACAAATTGATTTTACGGCTTCTATTCGAAATGCACAAATTAATCATGGTGCAGAAAGTTTTCGATTACACGAAGATGACCTGGAGATAAGGGAAACCGATTTTAAATCACAGACATCCACGGTGCTGATGATAGATATTTCTCACTCCATGATTTTATATGGAGAGGATAGAATTACTCCTGCTAAAAAGGTGGCCATGGCGTTGGCAGAACTGATACAAACAAAATACCCAAAAGATACGTTGGATATAGTTGTTTTTGGTAATGATGCCTGGACGATTGAAGTAAAAGACCTTCCCTATTTGCAGGTTGGACCCTATCACACAAATACAGTTGCAGGATTGGAATTAGCAATGGATTTGTTACGTAAAAGAAGAAACCCCAATAAACAAATTTTTATGATCACTGATGGAAAGCCTACCTGTTTAAAAGTGGGCACCAAGTATTATAAAAACAGTTTTGGGGTAGATAGAAAAATTTTAAACCGCTGTATGAGCCTGGCTACGCAATGTAAAAAATTAAAGATCCCCATCACTACTTTTATGATTGCCTCTGACCCGTATCTTCAAAAATTTGTACAGGAATTTACAGAAACCAATAACGGAAAAGCCTTCTTCGCATCGCTGGATAAATTAGGTGCTTTTATGTTTAAAGATTTTGAAAGTGGAAAAAGAAAGACGGTTTATTGATTTTTTTGCCGGTTCTTTGGCAGGCATAAGTACTTAGCCATTTAAAATTGACCAGTTTGCATGCAGGCTTCATTATTAACTTATATATGGCCCTGAAAAACGATAGTGTAAGCTGGTATTGTGTTGAATAATTAAAACGCCTTAACGGCTAAACAGCAATAAAAATAGAAGCAAAAAAATGAATAAAATTAAAACACTCGGCGAATTAAAGAAAAGCGGTTATGTTTCAAAAAGTATTAAAGATGAAATCCGTGAGAACCTGATCAAAAAAATAAAAGCAAAAGAGAATGCCTTTCCGGGTATATTGGGATATGAGGATTCCGTAATTCCTGATACAGAAAGAGCTTTGTTATCACGCCACAACATTTTATTTTTAGGTTTGCGTGGACAGGCAAAAACACGAATGGCCAGGCAGATGACGCAGTTACTGGATGAATACATTCCCGTTGTTGCGGGCAGTGAAATTAATGATGATCCTTTAGAGCCCATCAGCCGGTATGCCATTGACTTACTTGAAGAACTTGGAGACAACACACCCATTAGCTGGTTACACCGAAGTCAGCGATATGGTGAAAAATTAGCTACTCCTGATGTAAGTGTTGCAGATCTAATCGGCGATATTGACCCTATTAAAGCAGCCAATTTGAAATTGAGTTTTGCAGATGAAAGGGTATTGCATTACGGCATTATCCCAAGAAGCAACCGAAGTATTTTTGTGATCAATGAATTGCCTGATCTTCAGGCGAGGATACAGGTTTCATTATTTAATATACTGGAAGAAGGTGACTTACAGATACGTGGCTTTAAACTGCGTTTACCACTCGATGTAATGTTTGTATTTACTGCCAACCCTGAAGATTACACCAATAGAGGAAGTATAGTAACGCCATTGAAAGACAGGATAGAAAGCCAGATATTAACGCACTATCCAAAATCAATCGAAACATCACTGGCCATTACCGAACAGGAAGCTAATATTTATGAAGAGCAATTTAAACTGGTAAAAATAAGCGACCTTATAAAACGCCTGATTGAGCAGGTTGCTTTTGAAGCAAGAGGCAGTGAATTTGTAGATAAAAAAAGTGGTGTAAGTGCAAGGCTTACTATTGCGGCTTATGAAAATGCAGTGAGTTCGGCTGAGCGAAGGGCCATTATCAACAACGAAAAAGAAACACAGGTTTGGATCAGCGATCTCGTCGGTATCATTCCTTCCATCACCGGCAAGATTGAACTGGTGTATGAAGGTGAACAGGAAGGCCCTTACCAGGTAGCATTTAATTTATTGGAGAAAGCTATCCGCACACAATTCAGTTTGTATTTTCCAAACCCCGATACGTTAAAAAAGAAAAGAGGCAAAGAAGCAGCAGAAGAGAATCCCTACAAATCCATCACCCGCTGGTTTGATGGAGGCAATCACCTGGATGTATTTTTTGACACAAAGGATGAAGATAAAACACAGTTGTTATATAAAGTTGATGGCCTGCATGCCCTTGTAAAAAAACACCATAAGGCTGCTGACGAAAAAGAAAATGCTTTATTGATGGAATTTGTTTTGCACGGCCTTGCAGCATATTCATTGATCAGTAAAAAAGTGGTAGAAGGAAAAATTGAATTTAAAGACCTGATGGGCAGTATGCTCAACATGGGCGCCCAGTCTTTGGGTGAAGATGATTTTAATGACAGCGATTTTAATTAAAAAAAGCCGGATTAACCATCCGGCTTTTTAATATTTTATTTACTTATTTATTTGATGAGCAGTCCAATTTTTACTCCGCCGCTAAATCCCAGGTTAGCTCCCGAACCAGCTTTTTGAATAACAAAATGATTATAAAGATTATCAGAATAATAGTTGTTACTATTATCATTTTTAGTATTGTCAAAAGCATAACCAATCCCATAGTATAAATCAACTAAAAACTTTTCTCCAAAAACCCATTGGCGGCCAAAGTTCAAAATAATTGCACCAAAAATATTGTGTCTATTTATAATTACCGGATTGCCTGTTTTGTATGACAGCGCATTGTCTTTATAAAAACCGAGTGTTGCAGTTGGCTTTATATACGTGCCCTGCATAACATGAGTCATTCTGGTACCCTTACTGAAAAAGTTGGGTAGCTTATTAAACTTATAGCCTGCATCTACAAATACACCAAAAGCATTTCTTTTATAGGGCTGATACTGCCCGTTAACGTAATAATTATCTATCTGGTAATTTTTTCCTGCACCAATGATTCCCAATCCCAATTCATAACTTTTTAATGGAGACACTGATTTTTCAAAAGAGAATTGTGCGTATCCCAATAATGGAGATAAAAAATTAAACTTAATCGCTTTGGTAAGTTGCCCTTCATAGTTTTGAGGATCTTTAAAACTACTTGTATATTTTTCTACTTTACCATTAGCAAATTCAATTCTGTTTAAGGTCGATTTATCTACAACATATACTGGGCCGTCTGGGTTTTCAAATAATTTGTACTTGATTTCGTCAGTACCAATTTCAATTACCTTGGCATTAATGACAGTACCTTTTAATTTATAAATTTTATCTTGTGAAAACAGTTGTGTAGTAAACAGGGAGATTAAAAATAGGAGAATAATTTTTTTCATAAAGCAGTTTTTAGGTTAGGTTTTTTTAATTAGAGATATAAAAATATTGAAATGCTGCATGAGGTTTATGGTATATTTACTTCTCGCTCAAGAAGGATACCATACTTTTCTTTAATACTAACTATTATCTCTTCACTCAGGATTAAAATTTCTTTTCCGCTGGCAGCACCATAATTCACCAATATCAGCGCCTGTTTTGCATAGCAGCCTGCGTCTTTTTTCCGATAACCTTTCCAGCCGCATTGTTCAATAAGCCAGCCTGCTGCCAGTTTGGTTTTACCATTGTGCAAATCATATCCAACTATAGCAGAAAACGCAGTCCTTAAGTTTAGAAACTGTTCGTTGTCTATTTCAGGATTTTTAAAAAAACTGCCTGCATTGCCAATCACTGCCGGGTCAGGAAGTTTACTGCTTCGGATAGTAATAACTGCCTGGGATATCGCCTGTATGGTTAATTCCTTTATTCCCATAGTTTGCAGTTCCTGCTCAATGGCACCGTAACTTGTATTAAAGTGAGGTATTTTATTTAAGCGATAAGTAACATTGAGAATAACAAACTGATCTTTAAGTTCTCCCTTAAATATACTTTCCCTATAGCCAAATTTGCAATCATCTTTTGCAAAGCGTACTATCTTTTTTTCAAGGAGATGAAAAGCCTCCAGTTGGTGAAAAACATCCTTAATCTCTACTCCATAAGCACCAATATTTTGCATTGGTGATGCCCCCACATTACCAGGGATAAGCGATAGATTTTCCATTCCGGCAAGGTTGTTATTAATGCAATACAATACCAACTGATGCCAGTTTTCACCTGCACCTGTCTTTAGATAAACGTAATTTTCATCTTCCCCAATTCTTTCAATTCCTTTGATTTCATTTTTTAAAACAAGCCCTTCAACATTTTTGGTAAAAAGAATATTACTGCCCCCCCCTAATATAAAAGTTGATGATTTTGGGTTGTTGATTTTTAGCTTTTCAAATTCCAGTAACTCCTCTAATTGTTCAATAGTGCTAAACCCGGCAAAGTATTGCGCCATAACATCAATACCGAATGTGTTATATTTTTTTAGAGAAAAATTTTCTTTTACCATAACAAACCTCCTGTAAAGCTTTTATCAATTATTATAATTATTGACTTCAATAAGTTACCAAAACTGCTATTTAATTTGCATCAACATCTGCGATCATTACCACACTTTTAAAGTACTTTTCAGTAAGTAATAAATTAAAGTGGTTACGAATTATTTTTTTGTATTGCTGAATCTGTTTCATATCCAGGGGCAGTTTAATTAACAATTCCATTAAATATTGATTGCGAATCCTTGCCACTACCGGTGCCGCCGGACCAACTACAAAATTATTAAGGTCTTTTTGCAATGCCAATGCTAATTTATTCGCCGCTTCCTCCACTACTTCTTTTAATTTATGCTTTAAAGTAATCTCAATTATACGGCTAAATGGAGGATAAAAAAACTGCTGCCGGTTGGCTATTTCAAAGTCGTACATTTTTTTATACTCATGTTCTTTCACAAATTGTAACACCGGATGATTTATCTGTGTTGCCTGTATCAATACTTTACCCTGCTCGTCTTTTCTACCGGCACGGCCACTTACCTGTTCCATTAACTGAAAGGCCCGTTCGTTAACCCTGAAGTCAGCAAAGCTTAATAAGCCATCTGCATCCAGAATACCTACAAGGCTTACCTTTTCAAAGTCAAGCCCTTTAACAACCATCTGTGTACCTACAAGCACATCTATCCGTTGCTGCTCAAATAATTTAATCAAATTATCATGAGCAGATTTACCTCTCACTGAATCCACATCCATCCGGGCAACTTTCAATGCAGGAAATTCATCTTCAATCATCTCCTCTATTTTTTCTGTTCCAAAATTTTTCTCTATCCAGTTAACACTTCCGCAAGCAGGGCAGGCAGTTATTTTTGGATAAGTGGTACCGCAATAATGACAATGCAGTTTATTAGAATATTTATGGAGTGTTAAGGTTACATCACAATTTTTGCATTGCGGTAAATAGCCACAAGTTCCACATATAAGGTAAGGTGAATATCCCCTGCGGTTTTGAAAAAGAATTACCTGTCTGCCATTGGCTACAGTTTTTTCAATGGCTTCTTTTAATTGTGGCGAAAGCATTACTTTTCCTTTTTGTACTACCTGCCTTGTGTTGATAATTTCTATAACGGGAAGATTAATACCGCCAAAACGTTCATTTAATGCTACCAAACCATACTTTCCTTTTTGTGCATTAAAATAAGTTTCTATAGAGGGTGTTGCACTACCCAGCAATACTTTTGCCTCAAACAAAGCAGCATAAAAAACAGCTGCATCTCTGGCGTTGTATCGTGGTGCAGGATCCTGCTGCTTAAAGGAGGAATCATGCTCCTCGTCTACCACAATTAACCCAAGGTCTTTAAAAGGTAGGAATAGGGCACTCCTCGCACCCAGAACGATCCTGATGTCGCCGCTTTTGATTTTATTCCATAACTCTAGCCTTTCGTTGTTATTAAATTTGGAATGATAAATAGCAATATTACCACCAAAATGAAATTGTAAACGACGTATCATCTGTGCCGTTAATGCTATCTCCGGTAAAAGATAAAGTACCTGTTTACCTTGTTTATAATATTCCTCAATCAGCTTTATGTAGATCTGGGTTTTACCGCTGCTGGTCACACCATGTAGCAGGCAAACATTTTTATTTACAAAACTTTCCTGCACCTGCCGTAAAGCCAATTGCTGGGCAGCACTCAATTCAAATTCCACCTGCATGGCTTTGGGCATTGCTTTAATTCTATCTACACTTCGTTTTTCTACCAATAAAATTTTCTTCTCTATCAGCCCACCTAATTGTGCAGTTGTTGCACCTGATTTTTTTAACAGTTCTGTTTGTGTTACTTCGCCTGATGTTTTTATTAAATGCAGGTAACTCAACAACAACTCCATTTGCTTGGGTGCTTTTGTCCAGTTATTTAGCAACTCAGCCATTGCTGTTTCATTTTCATATTGCAGGTTTAGTAAAATAAAATTCTCCTTTTTACTTTTATATCGTTCACTCAGTGCTTCCCAAACAACACACACTTTTTTATCTATCAGTTTTTTTATAACAGGGTAAACATGTGTAATATCCAATACCTGCTGAACCTCTGTAATATTCAATTGTTTCTTTATCAACAACGCTTCTGCCACCAGGTATTCTTCATTATTTAAATCAGTAAAGTCATCGCCATAATCTTCATTAAACAATAAAATAGTTTCACTGCTTAATTTAAAATGTGCCGGTAATGCGGCTGCCATTACTTCTCCTTCGCTGCACATGTAATAATTACTAATCCAGTTCCACAAATGCAACTGTTGTAGATACAATATCGGTTCATCATCCAGTACGTTTATGATCTCTTTGGTATTATATATAGGTGGACTGGATGTAATAGATTTTATTATTCCTGCGTAGCGTTTATTTTTTCCTAATACTACTTCAACTCTGCAACCTTGTTTTATTTTGTCTGCAAAAATTGATGGCACCGCATAAGTATAAGTTGTGGGCAATGCCAGTGGCAATATTACTTCCGCAAACATTCCTGTTGGCTGAAGTGTTCCGTTACTAAATTCTATTTCTATTTCGTTATTCAATGTTCCATTTTAATTGTTGCTTCAATCTTTATTTTTTCTGCTGTAGCAATTCATTTATGAAAATTATTTGATGATTCCTGTTTTTTTATTTCGCTACAGTAAAAGTTCTTATAAAGCTATCCGCCGCGGCGGACAATCTGCCACTCAATTTCCATATGACTTCTACGCCTGAACAAAATCTTTAGTACTTATTTAAAATATAAGTATGACTATTTAATCCAGCTAGCTTTATAATAAATTAGTTTTTGCTCCATCAGGCTATATACTTTTTCTTTAAGAATATTTACATCATTAATTGTTAAACCAGCTACACTAATTTCTTCTAAATAAACAGTTCTACACCTTCCTGGTGTTAACGATAATACACTTCGGTAACTCATCCTGTCGTAGGTATCTAAAAATAAAATTGGTTTAATGGGTGTTTGTGTTTCAATGGCCACTCTAAAAGCTCCATCATAAAATTGTTTTAGTGGTTGCTGTGTCATATTAAATGTTCCTTCCGGTGCGATTACTACTGATATATTTTTTCGTATAACACTCTTTAATTTCAAAACACTAGCTGCTCTCTTTTGTGCATTCGATTTATCCACCATTACCACTGCGTTTCTATAAAAAAAACCAAACACCGGAATTTTTGACATAGAGGCTTTGCCCAAAATTCTAAAATGCTGATTGCGTATGGCCTTTATTAAAACAGGTATATCCATATAAGATATATGATTAAACACAAACACATATTGTCTGTTGCTATCATGCGGTACTTCAAAATAATTTTTGTGAAAAATTCCCCATAGTAAAAAAATAACATCTGCCCATATTTGGCAAATTTTATAAATAATATTACCTCCCTTTACTTTCTCTAAAAAAGAAGCCATCACAACAAAAGGAAACAATATCAGCATAATGCCAACAAAAAGCACAAATCCATAGATAGAAAAGAGGGTCTTAAACAGAAAATGTACGTAACGCATAACTGAAAGCGAATATAATGCCTTTCTTATTTTAAGTATTGAAACAACTGATTTTAAGATAGTTTGCAGGGTAATTTGCAATAAAAAAAGTCAAAACTTACAGTTGCAACACGTTTTGACAAAAATCCTTCTTATAAAATGGTCAATTTAATTGTATTTCCCTTACCTTCGCCGTCCTAAATTTTGGTATTATGTTAGCAGTAGTAAAAATAGCTGGTCAGCAATTTAAAGTTAAAGCAGGCGATAGTCTGTATGTGCCGCACATTGAAGGTAAAAGTGGTGATAAAGTTGAGTTTTCAGAAGTTCTTCTGACAGACAATGCAGGTTCGCTTACAATTGGTACCGGTGTAAAAGCGGTTGTAAAAGCAGAAATTCTTAGCGACCTTATACAAGGTGATAAAGTAATTGCTTTTAAAATGAAAAGAAGAAAAGGTTTTCGTAAAAAGCACGGACATCGTACTCACTACACACATATTAAAGTGATCGACATCGCTTAATAAAAATTAAGTGTAGATGATTTACTGCTGATGTAATTAATCGGCTATAATTATAAATAATAAAAAGTAATTTAAGATGGCACATAAAAAAGGTGAAGGTTCGGTAAAGAACGGCCGTGACTCACAAAGCAAAAGATTAGGTGTAAAAATTTATGGTGGACAACCGGCTACTGCAGGTAACATTATCGTTCGTCAGCGTGGTACAGTTTACCATCCTGGTAAAAATGTTGGTGTTGGAAAAGACTTCACCATATTTGCTTTAACAGACGGTGTTGTAGAATTTAAAAAAGGAAAAGGTGATAAAAGTTTTATTTCTGTAAACACTGTTGAGGCTGTAGCATAATAAAATATTAAAGTTTTTTTTGGCAGATTAAAAAATGTTTTTACTTTTAAGTATTATTTACTAACCAATTAAATTTTAAAAACATGGCCACTGCAAAAAAAGCTGCTCCAAAAAAAGCTGCTCCTGCAAAAAAAGCTGCCCCAGCTAAGAAAGCTGCTCCAGCAAAAAAAGCTGCTCCTGCAAAGAAAGCTGCTCCTGCAAAAAAAGCTGCTCCTGCAAAGAAAGCTGCTCCTGCAAAAAAAGCTGCTCCTAAAAAAGCTGCTCCTAAAAAGAAGTAAGCTTAGCTTTTAAAAAAGCAAAACTTATACAAAAGTCCTGGCATGTTGCCAGGACTTTTTTTTTGATTGTATTATGCTTTATACAAAATAACCGGCCTACCCTTTTTTATAATATTTACTTTTAATAATAATCCTTTTACTGCCTACTTTTGCTAAATGGATAATTACCAAATAGCAGACTCCTTCTCACTATTAGCCAAACTGACAGATATACATGGCGAAAATAGTTTTAAAGCAAAATCGTATGCGACGGCTGCTTTTACGATTGAAAAATTACCGCTGCAATTAAGCGAAACTCCACATGAAAAAATATTCAGTATTAAGGGAATTGGAGAATCAACCGGGAAAAAAATAATTGAATTATTAGATACAGGAGTGCTAAAAGCATTAGAAGATATGATTAAAAAAACGCCGCCGGGTGTAATGGAATTATTAAATATAAAAGGCATTGGTCCAAAAAAGATTGCTACTATTTGGAAAGAAATGGAAATAGAAAGTGTTGGTGAATTATTGTATGCCTGTAAAGAAAACCGCTTAAAATTATACAAAGGTTTTGGCGAAAAAACACAACATACTATTATTGAAACAATTGAATTTTATTTAAAAAGTAAAGGCAGTTTTCTTTTTTCGCAGATAAACTTAATGGCAGATGATGTAAAAAGTTTTTTTGAAAAAATATTTTTAACAACTAAAATTTCGTTTGCAGGTGCTTATACAAGACAGTTAGAAATTATACATGAACTACAATTGGTAATTGATGATACGGCTAATAATATAGAAAATAAATTATCGGTAGTGCCCGATTTTGAACTGGTAGAAAAGAACCAACACGATCTTTTATACAGGGTTTCGGTGGGTTTAAAAATTCGTTTGTACAGTTGCGATGCTATACCATTTATGCAACAGGTATTTTTTAAAAATTGCAGTGATGAATTTGGAGAGGCATTTGCTCAACAATATAATTCAATTGATTTTTCAACCTGCGAAAATGAAGAAGCTGTTTTTAATAAAGCTGCATTAAATTATATCCCTGCCTGCCAACGGGAAGCTGTATCTATTATTGAAAAAGCCAGGCAAAACCAACTGCCTCCATTACTACAGGCATCGGATATAAAAGGAATTATACATAGCCACAGTAACTGGAGTGATGGAAGTTTTACCATTGAAGAAATGGCCAAGGCCGCAATTGAGAAAGGCTGGGAATACCTGGTGATAAGCGATCACAGCAAAAGCGCTTTTTATGCAAATGGACTACAGGAAGAAAGGATTAAAGAGCAACATATTTATATTGATGAATTAAACCGGCAATTAGCCCCTTTTAAAATCTTTAAAAGTATAGAAAGTGATATTTTAAATGATGGCAATCTTGATTACAGCAATGCTATTCTCTCCACCTTTGATCTAGTGATTGCTTCCATACATTCAAATTTAAAAATGAGTGAAGATAAAGCTATGATACGGTTGATGAATGCTATTGAAAATCCTTACACTACCATTTTAGGCCATATGACAGGCCGTTTGTTATTAAGCCGTAAAGGCTACCCCGTTGATCATAAAAAAATTATTGATACCTGTGCAGCCAATAATGTGGTAATAGAGCTAAATGCGCATCCAAGTCGTTTAGATATAGACTGGCGTCATATCGATTATGCGATTGAAAAAAATGTCTTGATCTCAATTGATCCTGATGCACATTCTTTGGATGGTTTTGATGATATTAAATATGGTGTTTTAGTAGCTCAAAAAGCATCGGTACGTAAAGAAAATAATTTAAGCAGTTTTGGTTTAATAGAATTGGAAGCTTTTTTACTGAAAAGGAAAAAAAATTAACCATTACCGATCATCTTATGGCAGCCGAATTAAGATTACATTTTTAGCAAGCAGAAAGTTAGTTTAAAATTAATTCTTTACATGGTTTGCACCATTGGGAGTTTTACATAAAAAATTGTTCCGTCCCCCTCTTTTGTGTCAAACCAAATTTCGCCTTTGCTTTGCTCTACAATACCTTTACACATGGCAAGCCCTAAACCAGTACCCGAAGTTTTTGTAGTAAAATTGGGTGTAAATATGTTTGATCGCATATTTTCAGGTATCCCTGAACCATTGTCTTTAATAGTGACAATAATAGCCTCATCCTGCATTAATTCATTGATGTGAATGTGGGCATTTTTACCATCAGGGACTGCCTGCATAGCATTTTGAATAAGATTGGTAAATAAACGGTTAATGAGTGTCTTATCAGCATTTATTAAAATGGTTTCTTTAATGGGTCTCCAGTCCAAAGTAACATGCTCTTCCAATGAATGTAATTGAACAATCATTTTAAGTGATTCGTTTAAATCAAAAATTTCACTTCTTGGATTACCGATATTAGCAAACTGCGAGAACTGTCCGGCAATCTGGCTTAAATGATCTATCTGCTCAACCAGTGTTGTGGCAACACTTTTACTAAGCTCATTTATATTTCCTGCATTGTTATCAATTGCCTTTTGAAGGTATTGCAAACTTAACTTCATGGGGGTTAGTGGATTTTTAATTTCATGAGCCACCTGCCTTGCCATTTCTCTCCATGCTCCCTCTCTTTCACTTTTTGCCAACGCTGCAGCACTACTATCTAACTTGGCTACCATTTTATTGTATTCCTTCACCAGGTCGCCTATTTCATCATCCCGTTTCCAATTGATTGCTTCATTTTCTTTACCAAGGTTTACTTCTTTCATTTTATTACTGATAAAAGTAAATGACCGGGTAATTCTGTTTGTTATAAAAAAGGCAACGATACCTGCAATTAAAAAAATGAAGGCATTCAGGTTAATGATAGCAACTAAGAAATTAGATATTTCCTGCCGCAATTTTGATTGGGAAGTGAAATAAGGAATATTAAGATAAGCATATTCTTTACCCGACTCATCAATAATGGGCACATAATTACTTAAGTAATTTAAACCTCCTATTGACTCCTCTTTAAAAAACTGTATTTCTTTTAACTTATGCAGATGATAATAAGCCATTGGATTCATCTTGTTACTTACTATACCTTTATTGTAAGGCAATGGTAAAGAAGAAACTTTTAGATTCCCCTCCAGGTCGTAAATATTTACATCTACGGCATACACCTCAGTTATTCTGGAAATCGTTTGCTCAAGCTTTGGCAGGTTTGCATCATCATAAAATTTTATAACATCATCTAATAAAATAAGATTACTTAAGGAGTTTCGAATTTCACTTTGCATTACATGTATAGTTCTACTTAACTTTTCGCGGTTATTATTATTATATCGGTTTATAAAAAATAAAATAGTAGCAACGCCTACCACAAAAAAAGATAACAGGCTTATAAAAATAATGGTGGCATGTACCTGGTTACGAATACTCATCTGCCAATGCGACCGCATCTTACTCCAACGCAACCTTGATTGCACAATGGCATTAAGAAACCAAAAGATACTTGCAACAAACAAAAAGGCGCAAAAAAGGTAAGAAAATAATGTAATTGATTCAATAAAGAAATTATTTTCCTTAGCTATTATAACTACTTTATCAAAACCTGCCCTGTACCAAAGTTCGTAATAGCCCTTCTTTCTAAATGTTTCAAAATCTGTTTTAGGTATTTGTGATGTAGTTAGCTGCGAGGGAAAAGCGTAATCATTGTGATTATAGATCAGTTTAAACTTATTATATAAAGCATAGGAATATATAGGTGAATTTTCAATAGAATTATTATTACCCCTCAAAAATAACTCTGGGTAAATGGCATCAGACTTATATTTTTTAGGAGTAGCTAAAATAAAAACATAGCCAAGAAGCTTGTCTGTAGTATCTGTTATATCTTTCTTGCTGATATAAGTAAACCTATCGTAAGCTTCATCATAATAAGAGAGCCCTTCGGTATTAGTTGACTTTGCCTGAGTTTTTAAAATGGTATTTAAGATATTAAAGTTAGTCGAATCCTGATTAAAGAGGGCCCGTTCTCTCTCATCAAAGGTATAAATACGCGTATCATATTTATTTAAATATCCGCTGAAATTTGCGCTTAATAAACTATCCTTTAATATTTTATTTGTAGAGCCATTACTAAATTTACTAAATATTGGAGCCAATGCTTCGTTCCTAAAATCTGTTAAAACGGTGTTCAATAGGCGTTCGCTTGCAGGATCTGCTTTTATGGCAAGTGATTCTGCTATCTGCTTTCTACTTTCTACTTCCTTTCGATCATTTTCTATTATAATAAGCAGGGCAATGGACAATGAAAAGAAAAATAGCCAAAAAATTAACCTTGATGAAATAACTTGGGAGGCTAATAAAAAAAGATGTTTATTATTAAGCAATAACAGGTAAGACAATAACCAAAATAAAAGATTTAAGTCAAAACTAATATCTGCCGTACTAATACGAAACGTCAAAACGGCAAGCCCCACAATAGTTACGTAGAGCAGCATTATAAGTATATTTTTAGGCAAAAATGGTTGCAGCAAATAAATTATCACCTGAGTTAAAAGAAAATAACTAATTGCTAAACAACCCAACACTACAAAACCAATAACACTGTAAATATTTAATGTAAAAAAATTAATTACATCAAATGAAATTTTAGAATCGGCTACAAGGGATAATATTGTATGCCCAACCATAAACGTACTCAAAAGCAAAGTGAGTATTCCTGTTAAGGTTATTACCCGTTTAAAAACTGGCTTTTTTATTTTTATAGTAATATTTTCTTCCTGAATAAAATGCCGAACAAAAAGAATTAACCATAAAAATACAATAGCATTTATTAATAGATCACCCAGAGAACGAAGTATCGAATTGCTGCCATAAATATTCGGATTAAATAAATCAAACTGCCTTAGATTTAAAGGAATTGGTAAATAATAACTGGCTATCCTTACTACCACAATAAACCCAGCCAAAAAAATAACCCCTTTGTAAAAATTCTTCTTAACAAAAAAAGTAGCTAATAAATGAGCTATCAGGCATACCAGCAAGGCAGCAAATATTCTTAATAAGGAAGCCAGTAAAGTATTTTGAGGTATTGTAACAACAGCACTTTGTTTTAATGAAAAAAGAAATACGCCTTCCTTTGAATTAATAGATGTTGGGTTTGGCGTAGTGCTTATAATATAATTATTTGCAAGTTGATTATCGATTGCAAATGAATTTTTAAGGTAATCATTTGTTATAGCATAATTCCATTTCACCGGTATTAAGGCTAATGTAATGTAACCGCTCACTTCGGTTTTTCTCCACACATAATAACCATTTTGCAACTGCATATAACCAGACTTATCATGCATATTAAAAAGCTGGATAGATGGATCGATTACCTGGGAATTCCAAAAAAGAAGATCATAAAGGCCAGCCTCATTTTTTGAATAAATAAAAAAATAAAATTTCTTTTCTTCTAGTTGCTCTAATAAAACTTCGCCGTATTCATTATTTGCTAATTTTTTTATTAAGGCTGTATCCCTGGTTATTGCATCAATTGCATTTTCCTGTTTTGCTATGTAGCTGCTTATATTTTTTTGAAATGCCTGTGTAGACGAACTGCCAGACAAGTAATTATCTATTATAAAAGAAATAGTAATTAACCATGCAGCAGTTATCAATAGATAACTATTTTTTAAAAATATTTGTTTAAAAGTGTAGTTGCTTTGCAAGTAAAATTAATTTACAGCCCGGCCAGGCCATTGAAATTGATAATTATTGTTTTTTTATTTTATTCCAGATGGCATCCATTTCTTCGAGTGTCATATCCTGTAATGCTTTTCCCATACCTGTTGCAGCTTGTTCCATTTTTGTAAACCGATGTATAAATTTTTTATTGGTACGTTCCAGGGCATTCTCCGCATCCAACTGCAAAAACCTGGCAAAGTTTATCAAAGAGAAAAAAACATCCCCTAACTCATCTTCCATATGCGCTCTATTGCCGGAAGCTATTGCCTCAAACAATTCTGCCTTTTCTTCTTCTACTTTTTCCCAAACCTGTTCCTTATTCTCCCATTCAAATCCAACCTGTTTAGCTTTTTCCTGCAACCGCATTGCTTTTACAGTTGCCGGCAGGGTTTTAGGCACTCCACTTAAAACAGAGCTCTTACCTTCTTTCAGTTTTAATTTTTCCCAATTGCGTTTTACATCTTCTTCATTATCTACTTTAACATCGCCATAAATGTGTGGATGCCTAAAAATTAGTTTTTCACAAACACCATTAATTACTTCATCCAATGTAAACTGGTTTTGCTCGGTACCAATTTTGGCATAAAAAACAATGTGTAATAAAATATCTCCCAATTCTTCCTTTATGCCCTTCCAGTCATTTTCTGTTATGGCATCTGTAAGCTCATAGGTTTCCTCGATAGTTAATTGGCGAAGTGTTTGAATCGTTTGTTTTTTATCCCACGGACATTGTTCCCTTAGATCATTCATAATATTTACCAAACGCTCAAAGGCTGAATTATACTGCATAACATTAAATAGATTAAACTAAAAAGTGGTTTATGTAATGCGGATTTTCAATAGCTGAAACTTATGCTTCAAAATAAAATTATATTGAAAGCTTAAACTTTAATTACTTCTTAAAGCAAACAGCGCCGCAGGGATATTTTGTTAAAAATACTCAAAAAAAGGTTCTATGAATCTTTCAAAGGCAATTACAGTTTAAATAAAAAATTTATTAGCTTACTTTTACCTCGAAAATTCAATACATGATCAAAAATATCGCAATACTTTGTGCGCTGCTTGCATTATTTAATTCATTTGCAGACGCACAATATTATTACAAAGATCTGGTAAGCAACAAACAGGCAAGGGCAGAAAAAGCCACCTTGAAAGAACAAAAAATCAGAACCATTGCTGTACATAGTTTTGAGGGAAACAAATATCCAAGTGAAGGTTTTTTTTGTGAAAAAAAAATCAGTAAAGATTACCGCCGGATTGAAACTTATACCAGAAGTTATACAACCGGCAAGGCGTTATTAACTTCCTACTACAATGATAAAGGGCAATTAATACAATCAACAGACAGCTCTGACATTACTGTTTCTACTTCTTTTTATCAATATGACAATGATGGTGACATTCTAAGCATTGTTTCCAATTCACATTCTACAGATGATGATTTTACTACCGGGTTAAAAGAAGAACACCAATATATTTATAATGATAAAAAGCAACCTGTACAAATGTTACGAATTAAAAATAATAAGGATTCTGTACTGGTTGATTTTATTTTAGATGAGCATGGGAATGTAAGTGATGAAATTGATGCCAGTCCAAATGGGCAACATTACTATTATTACTACGACATAAAAAACAGGCTTACTGATATTGTAAAATTTAATGTTGTTTTAGGTAAGCTAACTCCGGACCTTACATTTGAATACAACAGCAGTAACCAGGTAACACAAATGATAGCTGTTGAAGAAGGGCTTAACAGAAATTACTATACCTGGAAATATGTTTACAATGATGGCCTTCGAATTATTGAGAAGTGTTTTTCAAAAGAAGAAGATTTACTGGGCTATTTTGAATATGAATACAAATAACCCCTGTCTCCTTAAGAGGAGTTATTTGAAGATGCTTGTTTTTCATTAATATTTTATTATAGAATTGAACTCATACAAATAAGGTGGCTAATTTAATAAGCGTACCACAAAGCTTAAAAGTGCAAGTCCCAATTCAAATGTAACGGCGGGATGCGGGCAAAGTTGGCAAGCCATGAAACGATCTACCACCTTGTTTCTTAGCCCTTACAAATTTTTACAAAAAAGCCTTCCTGTTTCGGAAAGCTTTTTTATAAGTTTTTTGATTCAGCAGTGTTCTAGATTTACGGATGCTGCTATTATTTGATTCTTTTCGATTCACTTTCCAATCCTGTTTTTCTATCTCTTATGTTTATAATTTGATTGCTTCCAAAGCGGACGCTAAAATTTATCCTAAAGGTTTGGCTTTCCCAATTTCCTCCTGCTTTAATATAAAGCCCCAAAAAATCACTGGTAGCTTTACGCGGGGAAGTATGAAATATATCTGTTGCTGATATTTTTAATGTGGCTTTTTTTTGAAGTCCGGGTACCATAACTAAAATTACCAGTAGCCATTACACCGATAGTATTTTATTATCAATAAAAAAATCGGCCCCACCTTTTATATTGAAGTTTGTATTGTTATTTCGGTTAACACTGTTTTGATCATAAAGGGTATCTTTTTGTATCCGGTTATACATACCAATGTTGACACCTGCATTACCAAAAAGGTTAATTTTTTTATCGCAATAATTTAAGTTAACTGAACAACTCGCTTTAGGCGTAACTCCTCCAACAAAACCAAGGCAAGTACGGCCATTGGTGCCAAATTTTTTATTCTTTTTTAGCCGGATGTTTATAATTCCTGCATTGCCGCTTGCATCGTATTTTGCACTGGGATTACTTATCATTTCAATAGCTTCCACATCGCTGCTATTGATGCTTTTTAAATAGGTTTTAAGGTCTTTCGTGTTCACCTGCATCCATCTTTCCATCTACATATCCATTTACACCTGTTTTACCTTTCATACTTATATTTTCGTTGTTATCAACCTGCATACCCGGGCTTTTCTGTAACAGTTCCAACGCACTGCTTCCGGTTGCATTGATACCTTCCTCTACATTAAAAACTGTTTTATAGGCGTTAACTTCTATCAATGTTTTTTGGTTACTATTATTACGCCCTGTAGCTTATTGGCAGTTTACTGCATTGAAACATTCTTTACAGTGTAGTTTTCTCTTTCGTTTACAGTAAACATTTGTTCATACTTATTTTAGAACCAAACCTGTGAGTAACTTAAAAGGAAGCTACTTTCCTTTTTGGAAGTAAATTCAAAGCCTCCGTTGGCGGCTGTTACGGCTGCTTTCTCAAGGCTCCTGTCTTTAGCCTGTAATAAAGACACTGTAACAGACTGTAGTGGTTTGTTATTATTATCGGTTACTTTTCCACTGATCTTCTCGCAGAATGAATTTGAAAAAATTGGTTTGAAAATGCCATAGTAAATAACCTCCTTATCTACTGTTACTGCAAACGGTATTCAATCGCTTAATGCTTCAATTTTCTGCATGGCTGCAAAATTGCCTGTGAACCTTTAGTATTACATTGAGTAAATAATAATATTATTATGTAAAACAATGGCACTGTCTTGTAGCACTGCTGTAACAGCATTCACCTAACATTTGCCTGGCACAGGCTGAAAATTTTTTAGAAGATAATCCTCTACCGAATTGCCATGTACCGTACTTTTTTTGCAGGCAGAAAATACTGCCACAATTACCAGGATTAAAAGTAATGGACGCATACAATTTT
>Ga0209511_1001590_pt1 | contig 19784 bp, 18 predicted proteins | sample SSSSmetaG_FD_184141 | JGI IMG/M metagenome (GOLD analysis project Ga0209511, IMG submission 184141) | Glacier valley bacterial and archeal communities from Borup Fiord, Nunavut, Canada, to study Microbial Dark Matter (Phase II) - ​SSSS... | ecosystem: Environmental > Aquatic > Freshwater > Ice >...
CCAGTTTATGCACCCACAATTATCCCCGCTGGGATGACTGCTGGCAGACCCACGTATGGGCTGTACGGCGGCCATTTAACCGAACAACGTTATGAACTGCATGGGAACCCACTGGCGATCCAGTTCGATCAAAGTGATCAACTGATGGGACCATTAGAAGTTGGCACGGATCATGCGCCTGGCACATTAATTCAGATCGGACCCTATCAAGGCTACTATCAGGATGAGTCTGGCGCGCCTGAGCTGCAAATGCACATCGTGAATAAAAACCGCTCTGATGCGGTTTATCATGATACATATATCAGTATCTATGGACAGCCTGAAAGTGTCACGAAAGCTGATCTTATTCAGTTGTTTGCCTCGTTACAACGTATCCGGCTGTCCACCGATCCGTTTTAATCGGTCAACTATCGCTTTGTGGGTGTCGGGTTGATCACCTGACATCCACCCACTTTCAGACGACTCGGCAGCAGGGGTGATTACTCAAACGCCAATTCGACAGAAAGTGTCCAGAAAGCGGACAGATTTATCAACTGCACAGCCTGCTAAGGGTTCATAAAAGTATAGAATCCCGCGATTAGGGTAGAGGGCGTGGGTAAAGTGTATAGTTCCACTGCGGACAGACTTCATGCAGTTGAATGTTGAGCGCATCGAACACCGTATCCGCTACTTTGACACCCGTTTTGTAAAGCTGGGTTACTCGATGCGCTTGAACGGTTAAGCCGCTGTGTGTTTTGGTTTGACGCAGCAAGTCGAGGAGCACGTCAAAGGAGCGTAACGGACAGCCTTGCCAGGTTTTACTGATTTCACTGAAGACACGGTGCTCAATCGGGTTCCATTTAGAAGTGCCGGGTGGGTAGTGACAGACGGTGACGGTCAGGCGGAAAACATCCGCAATAAGGGCTTGCAGCTGCTGCTTGAAGACGCGGCTGCGAGACGCATTGGAGCCACCGCCATCCGCCTCGAGCAGCAAATGCGTCGCCGTTGGGAAGCGTTGCGGCAGTTCATGCTGACACCAATGGGCCAGATTATCCACTGCAAAGGTGGGTGTGTCCGCTGAGTGGCCGACATAGATCGTCGCCGCGTTGTGATGCAGGTCATAAATACCGTAGGGCACCGCGCGTCCTTGGGCATCCTGTGGAAAATCGTGGCTGTTCACGTGGAGCGCTTGCTGACACCAAATCTGCCCGGCATTCTTAAAATTACCGACCAGTTCTTTCTTCTTGGTATCGATACTCAAGCACGGTTGAGCGGCTTTTTCATGCCAGGCGCGCTCCGCCTTAATGTACTCAAATTGCTGATTGCGCTCAGGATGAGGCTTCCCCTCGACCGTTTTGCGGTTGACGCGCAGTCGATAGTTGCGCAGCTTGAGCAACCGACTAATCACCGGAAGACTGACCTGATGACCGAGCGCGGCCAGTTTGTCTTGTAAGTCTTGTAAGCGGCAGTTCAACCATTTTCGTGTGCTCATCGGGTCGCCCGCCGTATGTCCTTCCACTTGTGCTAACAACGCGTTCGTTAATTCGCTGTCTTTTTTTCGGCTTTTGGTCGGCCACCGCCCGGCGGTCGTTGGCGCGTCCCCAGTCGCTCGGCCATCCCGTTGCTCAATTCGCGCCGTCCCCGTCGAATGGTTTTCCCGTCCAGCCCCGTTATCCGCATCAATTCCCGGTCACTTGGTCCACCCCGCTGTTGTGACAACGACCCCGCATACCACCGCCGTTGTACTTCATTCAATTGACTGAGCAGCACGTTTATTTGGCGATGCGCCACCTGTGTTAATGCGTCTTCACCCGCAGCGCATACGGCACAGCCGCACTGATGAATTTCACGCCCCATCTTCTCATACCCGCTTATTTTTAGATGGCGCTAGTTTACCCTATTGATGCAGGATTCTATACTTTTATGAGCCCTAAGGGTTCGTAAAAGAATAGTATCCCGCAATCAAAGGTGACGGGGGTAGAGGGTGTAGTTCCATTGTGGGCAAACTTCATGGGTTTGAATATTCAAGGCAGTGATGAGTGCATCCGATACTTTGACGCCTGTTTTATAGAGTTGGGTGACGAGATGCGCTTGAACCGTCAAGCCAGTGTGGGTACGGGTATCTCGAATATAGTTCAGTAAAACGTCAAAGGAGCGGAGTGGACAGCCTTGCCAAGTTCGACTGATTTGGCTGAAGACGCGATGTTCAATGGGGTTCCACTTGGAAGCGCCGGGAGGATAATGACAGACGGTGACGGTCAAGCCAAAGACATCGACCAAGTTGGTTTGGAGAAGGTGTTTGAAAACGCGACTGCGTGAGGCATTTGAACCGCCGCCATCGGCTTCCAACAACAGGTGTGTCGCACCGGGAAAACGTTGCGCCAGTTCGGTCTGACACCAACGCACCAGATTATCGACGGCAAAGGTGGGGGTGTCCGCCGATTGGCCGACATACACGTCTGCTTGGTTATGGTGCAGGTCGTAGATGCCATACGGAACCGCGCGACCCAGCGCATCCTGTGGAAAATCGTGACTGTTCACCGTCACCGGTTCTTGACACCACACCTGACCCGCGTTCTTGAAGTTACCGATTAACTCTTTTTTCTTGGTGTCAATGCTCAGACAAGGCTGTCCAGCGTCTTCATGCCAGGCGCGTTCTTCTTGAATATACTCGAATTGGCGGTCACGCTCTGGATGGGCGGCGCCTTCGAGTGCTTTACGGTTGACCCGTAACCGATAATTATGCGCCTTCAACAACCGACTAATCACCGGGATACTCACACCATGCCCCAGGCTTACCAAGCGCTCGCGTAAGTCGTATAACCGACAATTCAGCCATTTATCACTATTCATCGGGTCGCCTGCGGTGTGCGGCGCCACCGCCTCAAGTAGCCTATCGACTAACTCGCTGTCTTTTTTTCGGCGGCGGGTCGTCCGCCCCCCGCCAGGCGCTGCCGACTGCCCAACTGCTCCGCTTCTCCATTCCTCAGTTCACGTCGCCCCCGTCGAATCGTTTTCGCATCCAATCCTGTAATGCGCATCAATTCTCGGTCACTGGGCCCATCGTCCTGCTGCGACAGTGAGCCTACATACCAACGCCGCTGCGCTTCATTCAGTTTGCTCAGCAGCACATTCATCTGATGATGTTGCGTTGGGGTATTACCCTCCGCACTCATCTGACATACTCCACAGTCGCACTGATGCACCTCACGCTTGGGCTTTGTCATACTCGTTTCTCACCTTCACTTTTCCCAAGTCTACCTCGCCTGTGCGGGAAACTGTTCTTTTACGAACCCTAAGTCGGAGTCCAGAGAGAGCTGTCATAATTCCAGCTCTCATGGCAACTTGAACACGTTAGCTAACTTTTACAAAGACAAACCATAAGCCCTTTACAAAATTGAATAGTTCGATTATTGTTTAATGGTATGCTGACATTTTGGACAACATTTGGGGAATTATGCAATCTTATACTGATGCTAAACAACAAACAATTCTCGTCCCCACATCAGCAGTTCCCCATATGCGTACTTTTCGCCTTTTTGCTTCTCTTGCTTTATTTGTGTTGGTGCTATGTGTTATTTTTAGTGCTACACCTGCGCCAACTTTAGCCGAGCCACAGATTGCACCTAAGATTTGTCCGTCAACAACACCTCTTTTCAATCCGACCAGAGGTGCTGCGTCAGCGACGCCGTTACCCTGTACGACTGCAACGGCAAAATATGCTTCATCAACTTTTGTCCCGACGAAAGCAACTGCATCTGTGGTGTGGCCAACCCCGACGGCTCCTGTGTTTAGCCCACACATTTCTACGCCCATGTCGACCGCTCAGAATTGTCCAATGCCATCTGTAATTTCTATTGCTTACACTGATTTCAGTGACGTTTCTGCGTTATGCTTTGCGGGTAATGCTGTTCAGGCGAGTCGGGTAGTAGCTTTAACGACTGGTGGCAATAGTCAAGCTGGAGCAGTATGGTATAACAGCCCGGTAAATGCAGGAAGCGGCTTTACAACCACTTTTTCCTTTGAGTTGAACCCTGGTTCAACATCAACAGTAGCTGATGGCTTCACCTTTGTCATTCAAAACAATTCATTATTCAGTGTAGGTGCCGGTGGTTGTAGCATTGGATATGGTGGTATCCCCAATAGCTTGGCTATTGAATTTGACACATTTGATAATAGTAGCAGAACTAATTATTGCGCTTATAATCAAGATCCTAGCGGAAATCATATCGCCATTCAAAGCAATGGTTCACCCATCCATGATCCATCTGTAGGAACAAATTATGGAATCGTTGATCTTAATGCGAATAGCAGCAACATCATATTAGCTGATGGAAATGTACACACTGTGACCATTGCGTACAATCCACCCGCATCAGGTGCAACTCCCAATGTGGGTACGATCAATGTCATCGTTGACTCCAATTTGCAACTTGTCAGCAACAGACCGATCGATTTGAGCAGCTTAGTGGCATCAAGCAATGGTTACGCGTGGGTAGGCTTTACGGCTGGTACCGGTGTGTATAACGAGACTGCCGAAATTCTCAGTTGGACGCTTAGTACCAATCAGGATAGCTATACAAGTACCCCTACGGATACTCCTACTGCCACTGCTACTCCAACAATCACTCCAACATCGACCATTACCCCTACACCACCGACTAACCATAGTTTGGTAGTTACTACACTTAGTGATGATGGTCCTGGTTCTTTACGAGATGCGGTGCGAACTGCCAATCAGCCCGATCAATCAGGTGATATAATTACTTTTGGTCCATCTTTAACTGGATCCATTTTACTTACAACTGGCCTGATTACACTGACTAATTCCATGTCGATCGTAGGACCCGGTTCTGATGTTATTGCTATTCAAAGCTCTGGAGATCTGCTTGCTCTAGCTCCATCTGTAACCGCAACTATTTCTGGATTAACAATGCAAACCGGTAATTCTGGTGTGGCGATAACTGTTCAATCCCTAGCAAATCTTGAGCTCCAGAAAAGTCAACTTCTTAATAATTCTTATGGGATTAAATCTGAAGGAACAACTATAGAAATACAAGACTCAACTATTGATAATAGTAGCAACTATGGGATTCTTGCCTATTCTGGCAAAGTAACTGTTATACGAAGCACCATTTCTAACGGTGCTGATGGAATTTATACAAAATCAGATACAGATGTTGAAAACAGCACCATTAGCGGAAATGTCAGTGGCATCGGAGTTACCAACGGGATCATAAATATATCAAACAGTACATTTTCTAATAACGGGGGAGCAATAGGGTCTGATGGTCCTACTATTAATATTATTAGCTCAATAGTTGATAGCTCAGTAAATTCAGTGATTTCTTCTAAAGGCCATAACTTTATCAGTGTTTACTATTACGGCACAATCGGTCTTGATCCGACCGACCAAGTTGGCAATATTAATCAACCTATCAACTTTGATCTATTACCATTGACGAACAATGGCGGGTTCACTCAAACTGTAGCATTGCCAGATCATAGTCCTGCGATCCAACACGGTGATTGTTCCTTGGTCTCGACTGACCAACGGGGCACGCCTCGTCAATCTCCGTGCGATGCCGGAGCCTATGAAAGTGGCAAAACATATATCGTCCCTACTAATACACCCACCTCAACCAATACGCCTTCTTCGACGCCCTCAGATACACCGTTTCCTACAGCTACTCCTTCAGTAACGATGACTGCTACTGCCAGTGCCACTTCGACTGGCAGCACCGCCACTCGAGGATTTACTTGCAAGAACACTCCTGGCGCACCTTCCAAAACTCCTGTTAACACACCAAACCGACCGACAGTCGTGCCTACCCAATGTGAAACGGCAGCCGCAAGTTACACACCCACGACAAGGCCCACGCGCACGCCGACCGATACACGTACGCCGTCTACCACACCGACGGCAACACCAACTGCTGACCCTAATCACCCGCGGAATACTGTCGGTTTATATGATCCATCTAGTTCGACTTTCCATTTACTTGCCCGAAACGCATCAAACGCATCAGATAACCCTTTTGTCTTCCAACCTGTTAATGGCATTCCATTGTTACCGCTAGCGGGCGATTGGATAGGAAGCGGTTTCGATACGGTCGGGCTTTACGATCCCGCATCCAGTACATTCTATCTGCGGAATGCGAACGCAAACGGAAACGCTGATTATGTGTTCACGTTTACTACTTCCAATGGAACACCCTTTTCTGGTGGAACCCCTTTTTCTGGGCGCTGGAACAGCTCATCAGGACACGATGGGATAGGCGTTTTCTTATCCGATGGACTTTTCTATCGGAAAAATGATTTGACAACTGGTGCCGCTGACAATCCTCCTCTTGTTTTTGGGACACCTGGGTCGTATCCTGTAATTGGTGACTGGGATGGATCAGGCGTTTCGGGAGTTGGTGTTTTTTCCCCAGGCGGATTTAGTGCGGCTTCTTCTAACCAAGCATTTAGTACGGCGAGCGTTGTGAACTTCAATCTAATGCCTGCTCAGCAGGGCACATCCTATGAATTCAGCGATAATTTTGCTCATTCGCCAATAAATGCTCTGCCAGTTGCTGGCAACTGGTCTGGATGGTCACACGATGGTATTGGTCTCTTTGATCTTAGCACCAGCACGTTTTCGCTCAAGAATGACCTTCAAGATGGTGCCAAAGCAGATATTATAGTTACGTTCGGAAAATCTAATTGGATACCTATGAGTGGGCATTGGCAGGCAACGCCTAAACCTACCAACACTCCTATTCCGCCATCTGCAACACCCACGAGTATTGTAAACGGATCATCATGCTATCCTAAGTCTATACAAAACGTTTCTATTGCTCGCTATTTAGCACCAATTCCAGGTAATCCAATTTTCCCACAGATCTTCCCCATATCTATAAATACGGCCATTAGGGTTGATAAATACGCTGTAGACGAAATTCAAAACCGACTTTGGTTCTATATAGCTGATCCTGCTACTTATACTGCTGCTACTCCAATTACACCTGTTTATGGGGATCCTAAAGCACTCTGGTACGGATGGGTACAAGTTGTTTTACCCAAGGGTCCAGGTTTTGTACAAAATCCAATAACTGGAAAAACTATACTAGTCCCTCGGGATACGATTGATGTGCCTTATAGTTCAGGGCTCCCACTATCACTTAGGGACATTAATCAATGTCTGGAAAATTCCTCTTTCGTCAATGGCTCAGTTATTTTGCCTGATCTGAGTCAGGTTCCTTGGAATACAAACGGATCATCAACCCCGTTCACCTTCCTACCAATTTCTCTTGATAACATATGTGCGACTAACCACGGTATAGCGGCATTAGGCTTATATAACAAAGTTCTCTATGCAAACCTTAACGGTTTCCACAATGGTGTTGACTTTTTCGGTCCTGAAGATTCAGCCGTTTATTCCGTAGGATCTCAAGGGATTATTGTTGGTATTGGAGAGGGCAAAAGCTATCTGACAGATACACCCACTCCCGTCTGGAAGCCTTACCGGTCGGATGATAGTTGGGGTGCCGACTACGTTTATGACACTCAAACGTTAAAGGATATATGGGGTTATTCGATTATAGTTCGCTATCAACACTTTTTTGTGCTTTACGGTCACATCAAGCATCTTGCTCAGAATGTGTATGTAGGAGCACAAGTAGATGCTGGAACACTGCTCGGTTCGATTGGCCAAGCAGAGTCCAGTGCATCTCCTCATCTTCACATTGAGGCACGTACCATTCCATCAGACACATATAATCTTCCCGTACCAACGCCTAACAATAATGGTTACCAGCAAGGTCTCGAAAATCCATTTGTTACTCCGCCGCCGACAGCTACTGGTGTGCCAAATAAATTTGGCCTCTTACACCTGTATAATAATTCGCCGAATCATTATTTCGATATTACACAGATGTTTCAAGATCCAACCTCTGCGTATCAAAGTGATAATAGCTCTATAATCACTAGTGTTACAGGACTTGGAGCATCAGTGGCAATTGGAAGCAAATTGACATTCGGTGGTTGTGTTAAGACTTACTACATTACTGCTGATCAAACGCCTGTAGTACAGCCAGTAGCAACATGGGGAGTAAGAGGATTCCGAGTAGCAGGAGGTGGAGAAGGTGTACAAGATCCTAGGCAATTTGTCTATACTGCAACGCCTCCCTCTATTTACCCAACGGTGACACCATAATCTTGTATTCATAACTTCATTGAAAGCGCATAAAGGGATTCAAATCATGTTCAATTTCATATTAATGAGATTCCCAGTACTTTTGTTGATGTTTTTAGTTTTTGTGATGTTTAGCTACAGAGTTCAAGGCAGCAAACTGCAACAGACCGGGCAACCTGCCGCTAAACCAGAGCTGGTGGATATACAAGAGCAGATACTAGGTCTGCATTGGAGCGATGATAGTCGTTTTATAAAATATTCAATCCAGATTTCGGGCAATCCAAACCTATATGAGTCTACATTCTATCCTGAAGCAAAAACACGGTTCCGTGATAGTTGGCCTGATCCTAGTTTAAAAAGAGTTCCAACTGAAGAAGAGTTAAATAAATGGGAAGTTGACTTGCGATTTCCACAATTTATATCTCCTAATAGTAGGTATGTTGCATACATTTCTAAAAGAAATGGGGATTATATTGTTTTAGATAGATTAAACGGAGAGCAAGTCGACTTGGCTTTCGGTGATAATAGTATAGGTAATGTAATAATTTGGAGCAACATGTCTCAGTCTTTTTATTTTTATGAAGCTCAAACAGGTGAAGCAAGCAGTTTTTATTATAACTTTAGCCAAAACTTGTCGAAAATTAAACACTTTCAACTGGGTGAACTTTTCAAAAGTAGCACTTTATTGTTTTACACTAATTATCCGTCGTTAGGGGCTATATCGCCTCAAAACAACTACATTTTAGGTAGCAATATCCCTATAGAATCAGGCGGGGAGTTAGTGGTCATAAAAGTTGGAGACACCCCAATAGTTAAAACGATTTCGGGAATTACTAGCACAGATGTAATTTCAGCAACTTACTTACCGTGGGATGATAATAATATTGTTATCGTTACACATAGCAACATTGTGAAATACAATCTGGATAACGGCACCTCGGTTGTTTCTTCGTATTTACTTGAAGGTACGCCAATTGAGGCTGCTTTTTCTCCAGATGGTAGATTCCTTACTTATACTGTATATAATAGTGATGAAAATTCATCGTTATACTATTTATATGTGGTTGACATGAATAAAATATTCGAAAATCCACAAGTTATTCCAACACCGAAAGCTTTACAGCCTGTTCAGTTAGCCTTCTCCTGTTTTGATGCAATTCAAGAACGCTTTATGTGGAATATCTATAATCCCAATGCTGAGGATCTACCAGTTGTTTGGGTAAATCAAGCCACTGTAATACGCGGTGGCAGGATCGCACTCGCTAAAACCAGTATGTCTATTTATAGTCAAAAAGTATTCGAAAACGGTGATATTCTTAGAATATTTGTTAACGGAATATTTCAAACTCAAGCAGCTACCTCAAATGTAATTTGTAGTTAGTTCGTAAAGTGGGAATAAAAAATGTTTCACATGGCGTATAGCAATAATTAAGGAAAACTAGCCAATCATGCAAAGGCGTTTTTTTCAACAGGGTCAAGCTGCTATCGAATATGCCATCACTATTTTGCTAGTGAGCATGGTCGTAATCGTGGTCATGTTGTTTGTTGGCTTTGGGATATCGCGCATTTATGGATTGGTAGCTGGTGCGCTTGGCGCGCATTACGATACGCATGGTCAGCACACGATCGAAATCACCTTGGCGCAGTGCATCAGTATAGCAGGCATCAATCAAACGGGTTTGTGGGTTACTGGAAATACCAACGAAGCTATTGCCGATTTGACAGGAAGTACACAGCTTGGCTTGTCACCGGTTAGCGCGAATGCTGGTGGCTTTTTGTACCACCCGATGATTGATGCAAATAATGCCGATGCGAGCAAATGTCCCGTGTCGGTGGTCATTCAGGGCAAAGATGGCGCTATCGCCGTCGCGCCATTGGTGATTGTCAAACAATAGGCCATGACCGATCAGCCGCCCAAACCATCCGACTCGCTGCGAAAAACGATCAAGAAGTATCAGACGCAGCAAACGCAACGTATCGAGGAAGACAAACGCACTTCGCAGAGCGTACCGGTCACGACGCCACAACCGGTTGTCAGGCCGCCAACGACGGCACCGCCGACAAAAAAGCCAAAGGTAGCGGGACTCGATAAAGTGGCAACACGCACTGTCGAGGTGGTGATCGAGCGCACAGGCTGGACATCGCAGCAGTGGGCAATCGTGGCGGGTGCGGCACTGCTCATTTTATTGGTTTGTTGCGGCAGTGGCCTGCTCGCGTTGAGTCAGATTACTCAGCCGACGGCAACCCCGACGTTCGTGCCGTTGTCAACGGTCAGCGCCACCGATGTGCTCAAGCATTTGCGACAGGTTGGCGTAGCCATCACCAACGTACAAACTTTGACAGTCCCAAACGTGACATGGGCAGCTAATCAAGGCGTTCAGTTTGAGGCGCGTCAAGGTAGCGATAGCGGAACGTTCTTGGTATTGAGCTATGCCTCGGCATCAAAGGCAGGTATTGATGCATTCAGGGCAGGCAGCGACGCGCATTTCAAGCAATGGCAGTTGGTGCAAATCGACAACATTTTGCTGTTGAGCGCGCCAAATACATCAGTCAGGCTCGGCCAAGCAATCGGCAGCCACTTAACGCAATACCTCATTGCACCTTACCGTGATTTTCTGCCAACCGCTACGCCTACTGCGTCTGCGCATTGAAGACTTTGCGCCGTAGCTCGCTGATGTGCTGCTATCACCCCTTAATCGAGACACAACACGCTTAGTTATAGACAACTCTATACAATCGCTACTATATCGGGTACCCCAGTGTTGCCCATAAGTCTTTGTGAGTTATCTCCTTGAACTTACGTGTCGAGACCGCATAGGCTTTTGACTGCGCATAAACGAACAACTGCCCTTGTCGTTCGCGTTTGAGCAAATCAGCGACTTCTTTTAAGAGGTAATCGTCGCGTGGTTCGATACGTCCTTTGACCTCTACCCACGTTTTCAGATCGGGCAAATAAAAATCGACCAGATACTGACCATCACCCAATCGCTCACCTTCGTAAATCCAGCGAATGCCCTTTGCCTCAAGCTGAGTGACGAAGCGAATCTCGAGTTGTGAGCGAAATTGTACGCCTTTGAAGATGCCGGGCACTGCCCCAACTCGTCGGCCTGCACCAGTGGTAGGTGGTGCCGTTGTGGGAACATCTGTTGCCGCTGAAGCGCGCTTTTGAGCAAGTTTCTCTTCTCGTGCTTTATGTTTAGCGGCTTCTCGTTGTGATTTTCGCTGTTCAGCTAAGCGCTTTTTGGTACGAGTTTTCTCGAGGGTCATCGCGGATGCGTCCCGCCGATATGGATGAAAGCCAACGAATTGCCAAGCGCTCATACCTTCTCGCAGGATAGGTTCAGCATTGAGCAAAGTTAGGCAAATTTGAGCGCCATTGTTTACAGATGCGGCAAAACGCTTCTGATCTGGCGTTATCGGCCAATCTACGGTTGTAACCCAGCGTCTTTGCGCTTTCGCATCATTGCTCCAACCGCCGCCCGGGGACGTGTATAAATGCGCTGGAACAGGCAACCCGCTAGGCATGACAGGTAGAACGATTTTGAGTTCACGACTTTCGCTGCGTGATAAATGTAGTCGCCGTTCAAATCGTAGAATGAAATAGTACCAATTGTGCTCAACGTCACCGCCAGCAGCACTCAACGTTTCCAGCTTCACCGGGTAGTATTTGATGCCTAACTCTCGACACGACAGGTAGAGCGCTGCGCGTGTCAAAGTCGACACAAACGCCGCAAGGTCTAACGCCAGTTGATGACACGCCGGTAAGCGATAGGCTTCCTCTGGAAGTCGGAGATACATCGGGACAGGCTGATACTCTTTCCATAGATTAGCGTCAGCAGTGTCAGCAAAAGTGAATGTCAGACTCACAGTAACCGCTCCTTGAATAATCTTGTCAATTTTACTTCGCCTTTGACTGTTGATGTAAAACAGTCCCTTGCCGCAATCTGGACACTTTCTGCCCGCGCTCACTTTGCAGCCTCACTCCCTGGTTTTCTACAATGCACGACGTAAATTGACGTGCGGTATAAAGCCGCCGACAGGGAGTTTTTCTGCTTATGGATTTGAAAACACAAGTCGAACAGTTCTTCAATGACATCAAAGATGTCCTCAAACTCGTCGCGCCCGTGTGCGCCTTCATCGGTTTGGTCGGCGCCGGGATCATCTATCTTGGTTCGTCCTGGCCGGTGATTGGCCGCATGAAGCGCGACAACCCCGACCTGATGAACAACATGTTCATTGGGATGGGTATTCTGCTGGCGGCGGGCACCATCTCCGCGCTGATCGTCTTCACCTGAACCCCGCTCACGTCGGGAAGTGTTGACCACTTCCCGACTTCTTACAAGGAGAGATGATGCTTGGTTATGCAGAGTTCAAAAGTCACGTCACTCGCCGCGACGAAAAAGGAATGTTCGGCGTACCGTTCAAACGGCTGCTGGGTTGCGGGTTGGGGTCGGGCGCATTGTTCACCCTATTGCGCGTGGCTATTCCCGATGTGGCGATCCCGCTCGGCGTGCTGAGTTTTGTGCTGCTGCTGGTGATGACCACACCGGGTGGTGGCATCCCGCGCTGGAAACACCTGCTATATGGGCTGCGCTGGTGGCTGTTGACGGCAGTATCGCTCACGCCAGCGAGTTTCGCCGGACAGGTCGGTAGGGCGCTCGGTTTGCCAGCCGGTGCGGTTGACCTGGACGCCAGTGAGTTATTCCGGTTGGATGACGAGGATACACCGCGCACCGCGCTCAGCGATTGGGTGTCATTCACGCAGCCGTTCGAGCAGATGGAACACGGCGTGCTGGCCTTGCAGGGCACGCCGGAATTGAGTGCGGAGCGTGCCGCATGAGCCTGACGCTTCGCACTCGCCGTAAATCCGGTACGCTGCACACACTGCTCATGGAACCGTTCGACATCGGGCTGCACAGTCATGAAGCCGGGGTTGCCGCGTTGCAAGATCGCTTCACGAACTGGCTGCGCGGATTGAACAGTCCGGCGCGCTTCGTGTGCTGGCTGATGCCTGCTACGCTCGACAACAAGATCGCACATCTGAGCCGCAGCGCGCACGAGGTGGGAACCAGCACCGCAACGCGCGCCGAGCTGCTCATGGAATATCGGCGTTACTTCGAGCAGCTTCAAGACACCGCCGACTATCAACGCTCGTTGTGCGGCATGGCGCTGTGGACGGATGATCATCCGCAAGCGCTCGTCAAAACCCTGACGGGCTCGCTTGAAGCGCAAACGGTAGCGGGTCGTTGGCCGCCGCTGCTGGATGGACGCTACCGGGTCAAGAGCGCGCCCTTCGGCCATCTCGCGCCGTTGGGTCGTCCGGGTGGGCGCTTATTCTGGTCACTCTTGACGACTTACGAGTTCTTGCCTGCGCAGTGGAACTTCTTCAAGCCGATGAAACCGCTGCTGTCACTCAACTTTCCGTTCGCATTGTGCCTCGACATTCCATACAGTTACGAGCGCGGGGAAGGGATCGAAGCGGTCGAGGCAAACATCGCCGCGTACATGGTGCATCTGGCACAGCTGCGTGGCGCAGAGGATAGCCGCGCCGTACAGCGCATCAATGATTGCCGCCGCACCTTGCAAGAATTGAACGATGGTGACGCGCTGCACAAAGTGACGCTCACCCTCGCCATTGCCGCACCCGATCTCAAGCTGCTCAAAGAGCGTGTCGCGCTGGTGCAAAACCTGACCCGTCCGTACTTTCTGCTGCGGCACGAGACGGGCGAACTGCTGCGCCGCAGCGTTGGATTGTTCGGTGCGCAGCGCACGGCAAAGGTCGGGCTGCCCGATACCAGTTGGCGGGTGACTTCGCGTGAACTGGCGCTGATGCTGGCGCCGCTTGGCTATCGCAAACTATCCAACACCGATGGCGTGCTGCGCGGCGAAGCCCTGGAAGGTGGCTACCCTGTGTTTCACAACTCGTGGCGCGACAAGCGTGCCACGCATGAAGTGTGGGTTGGCATCACCGGGTACGGCAAATCGATGATGAACAACTGCTATTTGCTGCGTGAGTATGCAGAAAACGGCATTGCCTTCGACCTGCTCGAACCGATGGGACATGGTAAACACATTGCGCACGCCGTTGGCACAACGCCCTTTTCGCTGAGTGGTCGCACGACCACCCTCAACCCACAAGACATCGTGTTCGACACGCTGCTTGAGCAAAAAAGCCATGTGACCCGGTTGTATGAAACCGTATTGGGTCGCCCGCTCACGGGTGGGCAGAAAGAGAACATGGAGCGCGGCTTATTGGGTCGGGCACTGGAACTGTTGTACAGCGGCTTCGCTGATCTGCACCGCGTGCAACCGGATCAGGTGCCGCTCTGCGAAGATGTATGCGACGTGCTGAGCGGCCTGGGCGAAAGCGAGCGGCAGCGCGGCCTGGCGCGTGAACTGGCCGACGAAATCGCGGCGCTATGTACGGGAAGCGGCCCGTGGGCGCGTTTTCTGAATGGTGAAACGAACGTCGATCTCTCGCGCAAGGGACGCCGCTGGATACCGCCGCGCGTGTTCATGTTCCACGAGATGGCCGACGACCCCATTCTACTGGCGCTCGCTTACACCCAGGTGCTGTCCGCTATTCGGCGTGACAGCCTGATCGACGACACCCCACGCATCATCGTCGTGGATGAAGTGTACCGTTTGATGCGCTACGACGCGCTGCTCGACTTCCTGATCGAAGCGGCCAAAACGTTTCGCACACGCAGAAAAAAGCTCATTTGTATCGATCAGTAGATGCAGTATTCGCCGCGAGTTGTGGCGCGGCTTGTTCCGCTTGACATTCAGCAGTATCCGACCATTTGATGTCACGGGTGTAAGCGCGTTTGCCTCGGTAGGCTTTTTGCCAGTGACGTTTACCAAAGTTATAGGCATAGCGTTCTTGCAGCGCGCGCCATGTGTAATCGGGGAAGGTGCGTAGAATGTCCACCTGGTCAGCGTTGTTTTCAATCAACTGCCGCAGTTTTTCCAGTTCATCCTTCTCCCAGAAGTACCCGCGACTTTCGCGTCCGATGGTTTGGGTCGAGGTCGTTCCGTCACGCCAGTAAATCGTTACGCGCTTGGTCGCCTGGCTGAGCTTTGCCAGCGTAATGTGCTGACCGAAGCCCTCGAACAGGGCACGTCGCTCCTGGCGTGGGATGTCGTCCCACTGCTGAATGATTTTTTCCAGCGCCGGACGCGCTTGAGTGATAGAGACAGATTGTTTGCGGCTGGCCGTGGAACGTGTCAGTTCCGCTTGTAGGCTCTCGATTTCCGCATTCGCTGCTTCGTAGCGGGCTTCGGCGCGTTTCACCATGTCAGAATTGCTCAGCGTGCCCAGACTGGCAATCAAGTTGTCCTTGACCTGCCTGGCCGCTTTGATACTCTGTTCGATGCGCCGCACGTCGGATTGCTCATGATGATCGATGCTGGTCGCTGCTTGTTTCCAAGCAGTTTCGTCAATGGTCGTTGCTGCCAAACGCTCCAACAGCAGTCCATCAATCACCTTGTCCAGAATGCGGGCGCGCATGTTCCACACGTTTGACTTGTACGGCATATCGCTCAATTGGTACTGATAGCATTTCCCATCGGTATTCCATATCACGAGCAAGCGGCGGTGCGGATGATCTGGCAAATCATCAGTGAATACCAGATTTTCGTAAGGTGGCGGTGGCTCTTTGCGCTCGGCCTTGTCGTGCCGCGTCCAGGGGCGATAACGCACGTAGGCAGTATTCGGCTCACCGTAGAAATCGGTTTGCGAGACGCGGTTGAAGGCGTACATAAACAGCTCGTGTGGCACAATCGGCGAGTGGTTGTCCCATTTGACGATGACCCGTTTATGTATCCAGTGTCCGATATAGGCCACATTCGTCAGCAGGTATTCCAAGCCCGACGCACCTGGCACAAGCTGTCCCGTGACAGGTGAGTAGTGATCCAAATGGCTGTGCCACTTGAAGCCCTCTGTCACCATGTCTTCGGTTATGGTTGGAAAGCTGGGACCTTCTTGCTCGATCTGCCGCCAGGTCTTACCCAGGTTGCCGTTGTTCGCGCGGAACAGCTCGAAGTACTTGACCACAACGGCTGCCCACGGCTCGAACGGGACGTACTTGCGCCAGTGGGGGTTGACTTCACCATCCGATAATTTGAGGCGCGTATCGACCATGAAACCAGGCGCGATCTTGCGGCCTGCCCATAACCCATGTTCGCTGCGGTAGTGCCGTGCCCTCACCAACCGACCCTTGATCTGATATTCAAGATAATCGGCGGCGCGCTGCGCTTCGTCGCGGAACTGCTGCATGTGGTAGCGCCCTTGCGTGAGGTGTCCAAAGTCGTACACCATGGTCGGCGTCAAGACCAGGATATTATTGCGCCTGCAAGCATCAATGAAAAGGTTTGGCTCGATCTGAGTCATGTCACGGAAGAAGCGATCTACGTCCTGGGCGGCTACTGCGCCGACCAGCGCGTTTTCAATCAGCCGCCATAACTCAGACATGCCTTTCCGTTCGTGCATCTTCTTGGTGCCGCTCACGCCTGCATCCATATCGATCATCTTGATGAGTTCTTCAAGCCATCCCAGCTGCTTCAGGTGGACGACCATATCTACGGTTTGGAGGGTTGTCGAGACATTGCCAATCTGCCCTTCGGAGGATTGGCGATAGTAGACCGCGATGAGGCGATCCAGCGGCAGCGGTTGCGCACGATACGGATCATTGGGCACGGGTTCCTGACGTTTCAATGAGCGGGCCATTTTATTTTTGTTCTCCTTTCTGATTAGCCTGCAACAAAAACGCCCTGCTTCTGCGAGTGAGTACGGCAGAAGCAAGGCGCGAATGGTAGAATTCGTCCTTAGCCTCGCGTCGTGCTTTCTTCACTCGCGGGGTTAGGCGGGTCGTCGTGTGCCAACACTTCGGCCTGCCGTTCGTTACAAGACGTAGTGTACTCAACTTTTTCCAGGTGTGCAAGTATCCGCAAGATCGTTCGAGAGATTGCCACTTTATCAATTTCATTGTCAACCAATCGCCTGTTTTCATCTGCTTTCGGGTACCGCTTGTTCATGTCCGGCACGCTGATTGCTCCTATGCGCTCATTGCCACGCCTGATGTGGTGCGGCGTTTGAATACAGCTTAAAATACGCTGCGTCGAGAGTCCAGAAAGCCACCGGAAATGTTGCGGAACAAGCCCTTTAGAAGCGCTTTCCGTTGTGTTTCCGAACAGTTTCCGAAGTGCCAAACCTATGAATTTCGCGTGTCCACCGTTGGTTCGTCAGCACTATGGCAAGTTATCTGAAGCAGCACTGCGCGCTGAGGTTGAAAAAACGCTCGATCACCCTGCCGCTGAAGCGACCCAACTCTGGAATGAATGGCGGCAGTGGTTGGTTGCGTTTAGCATCCATGCATTGCGCCCTACTGAGAGTGTCTTTGGGGATGAGATAAAGTTGTGTCGGTGGGTCGCGTTTGCACTGCGCTATTTGCATCCGTTGGCTGTCGGCAAAGAGCGTCCGCAAAGCGCCGAGTCCGTCATTGAGGTGATCAATAACGCGGCATACGTGGTTGCAACACTGAGTTTTGGCTCAGAACAAGACTGCTTTGACATTCTAAAAAACGCTTTCGATACCAAACTGTATGAGCGGTCAACCACACTTGATCCAGAACGGCAAGCCATTCTGCGGGGCGTCCAGTATCGTTCCAGTGAGGAAAAAACCGCACGGAACTGGTCTGGCGCGCTGCTTGAACCGTTGAAAGTCAGGATCATTGAATATTTTCACTCGGTGGATGAGCAAGTGCGGCGTGAATTGTCGGTTACGTTTCTTAAAACGGTGCAGGCGAGCGTGGAGCGTCCATCAGCGGGTTACCACTCTCAACTTGAGCAGTACGTCCGCCTTGGAATAGAAAAGCAAGATCGGTTGCTTTATATTCATGCTGTTGATGCTGTTAACGAGTTCAGCAAGCGTATGGAATTGGCAAACAGCTACGCTTCTGAGGCAAGATGGGGAATTGTATTTGTGATAGTGATCATCGTATCTATAGCGTTCATGCCTGCTCAGGCTAACGTCAAAGCTGTTCTCATTAGCCTGATTGCGTTTAATAGCTTTTTGCTGTTTTACGGTCGTGTGTTCAATTACCTGCGCGATACGTTTGCTATCGCGCAAGCAGCACTACAAACACTCGAAGCTGTCAGCGACAATGCTCTCGCAGAACAAACACACAAATAATGCGAGTGGCCTGTGATGTAAGGATTGATTCGTTACTTTCTAGTACCCAGTCAGCGTGATTCTGAGGGACGGTTTCGCTCATTAAAGGTCTGTTGGCGTCCATCAAAACCAGCCTGACTGGGTACTAGGGGTACTCGTTGGTAGAAAATCGCGGTAGGGAGCAATGAAGTACTGCGTAATGTGGCTATCTACCATCTGATCCAGAAAGGCACTGAAATCACGGCTCAGCCAGCGATAAAAAGCCCGAAAATGCCCTCCTTTAAGGGCAAGCAAAATTCCGATGGTCACTACCTCACTCGGATGGAACCTGGCTTGTGGCATTTTTTGTACGCCCCTCAATTGGTCATCGACAATACAGAAAATGTGGATCATAATACCGTGATTGCTAAGAAGTCCATGAGAACAGGCAGAATAGGCGTAACCACACGACCTGACGCTGAGCGTTCTCATCAATGAGTACGGAATGATAGCAAGGGTTCGTAAAAGTATAAAATCCCGCATCCATAAGGTAAACTAGCACCATCTAAAAACAAGTAGGATGAATAGGATAGTGCGTGAAGTTCATCAGTGCCAGTGTGCGATATGCGCAGCGGGTGAAGACGAGATAACCGAGGCAACACATCGACAAATCAATGTGCTGCTGAGTCAGTTGAACGAAGTACAACGGCGGTGGTATGGCGGGTCGTTGTCGCAACAGGTGGGTGGGCCAAGCGACCGGGAATTGATGCGGATAACGGGGCTGGATGCAAAAACCATTCGACGAGGACGGCGTGAATTGAGGAGCGGGCTGGCGGGACGGGTGGGGACGCGCCAACGACGGCCCGGTGGTGGTCGACCAAAAGCCGAAAAAAAGATAGCGAATTAATGGGTACCTTGTTGGCACACGTGGAAATGCATACGGCGGGTGACCCGATGAGCACACGAAAATGGTTGAATTGCCGCTTACAAGACTTACAGGACAATTTGGTCGCGCTCGGTCATCCGGTCAGTCTGCCGGTGATTAGTCGGTTGCTCAAGCGACGCGATTACCGCCTGCGCGTCAATCGCAAGACGGTCGAGAGGAAAGCGCATCCTGAGCGTAATCGGCAATTTGAGTACATTCGGGCGGAACGCGCCTGGCATGAAAAAGCCGCTCAGCCGTGCTTGAGTATCGATACTAAAAAGAAAGAACTGGTTGGTAATTTTAAGAATGCCGGGCGAATTTGGTGTCAACAAGCGCTGAACGTGAATAGCCACGACTTTCCACAGGATGCCCAAGGACGCGCGGTGCCCTACGGCATTTATGACCTGCACTACAACGCAGCCACGGTGTACGTCGGTCACTCAGCGGACACCCCTACCTTTGCGGTGGATAATCTGGCGCACTGGTGTCAGCATGAACTGCCGCAACGCTTTCCGGGTGACACCCATTTACTGCTTGAGGCCGATGGCGGTGGC
>Ga0209511_1001594_pt1 | contig 19774 bp, 18 predicted proteins | sample SSSSmetaG_FD_184141 | JGI IMG/M metagenome (GOLD analysis project Ga0209511, IMG submission 184141) | Glacier valley bacterial and archeal communities from Borup Fiord, Nunavut, Canada, to study Microbial Dark Matter (Phase II) - ​SSSS... | ecosystem: Environmental > Aquatic > Freshwater > Ice >...
GTGCCATTTCATTGGTCGTCCGGTTGGACAAGGACTAGGTAGCTGTGGGAAAATAAGGTGCCACTCCTCATCGGAGAGGTCACTAGGGTAAGTTTTTCGTGTTTGCATTCTAAAAGCTTACCCATTATTTGCCGTTTTGACAATTCTACCTCCTTACTTTTTGGCTTTTGTACTTATGAAACGAGTTCTTAGTTGCACATCGATGTTTTCAATCGTATACGTCCATTCCTTTTTTATCGAAAGCAAATGTTCGCTCTTTAAAGGCCAACTTAAATCCTGATAAATCGTAAAGCCGTTGGTGCAGTAAAATATTACTGGTGGTAATGCATCCACAAATGATTGCCTATTTTCCCAGCTGCATTCTTCTATAACGGCACAACCCGTGATTAGACCAGTATCGCGGCACACCCCCGTTGGTTATATTTGGCCGATTGGGCTGATTATGCAAGCCCTGACTTCTAATAGTAACAGCGAAAAAGAAGCTATTGTGCAAATGTTACTGACTACTAACGCCGGAACAGGCTATATGCACGAAAGCTTTCATCCCGAACAGCCTGAAATATATACACGGGCCTGGTTTGCCGGGGCTAACAGCCTGTTTGCCGGGTTGTTATGCCAGTTGACCGAGGAATAAGGAACGATGAGTCAGAGAGTGCTTAACAAAGAAGTTCCGCAAAAGCAAAAGGCGAGTTCTATACCATTGAAGCAGAAATCGCATCTGGGTCGGCATCAGGCTCTAATAGGCTATCTTTTTGTTAGTCCGGCTTTTTCAATGTTTCTTATTTTTGCCCTTTTTCCGGCGATAATCGCTTTTGGCCTGAGCCTGACCAACTACGATATTTTGAGCGAAACTAAATGGGTTGGCTTTAATAATTATTCGCGCCTCTGGCAAGACGAGCTTTTTTTTGTCTCACTACGCAACGTAATGTTTTACGCGGTTCTCTTTATTCCGCTAATGATAGTGCTGTCGTTGGGGTTAGCCCTGGCCCTTAACCGCAAAGTACCAGGGATGAAGTTTTTCCGCACAGTTTTCTATTTCCCGATGGTTACGTCGGGGGTGGCGGCTTCCAGCGTTTGGGTCTGGCTACTAAACAAAGACCATGGGCTAATAAACCAATTTATCGGGATTTTTGGGGTTAACGGCCTGGCCTGGCTTAGTAATTCCGATACAGCGATGTTTGCGATTGTGCTGGGGACACTCTGGCAAGGGCTGGGCGGCAACATGATTATTTATTTGGCAGGGTTGCAAGGGGTATCGGCCTATCTATACGAGGCAGCAGTGCTGGATGGGGCTAACAAATGGCAATTGTTACGCTATATTACCTGGCCTTCGCTCAAAACCACCACCTTTTTTGTTAGCACCCTATCGCTTATTGGAGCTTTTCAGCTATCTGACCAAGCCTATGTAATGACCAAAGGCGGCCCGGCTAACGCTACCCGTACGGTGGTTTATAACATCTACGAAACGGGTTTTAACCGCTTGCAAATGGGTTATGCCTCGGCTCAGGCGTTTGCTCTGTTTATGATTATTCTGGCGGTGTCGCTGATAAATCTCCGGTTAAATCGGGAAAACAATCTTGTATAGGCAGTATGAGGGAAAAATGACCCGGAAATTATCAACAGCAACTATCCTAAAAGAGGGCGTGTTCTACCTGATGCTATCGGTCTTTGGGCTGTTTATGCTGTTGCCCTTCCTGTGGTCATTAAAAACTTCGGTTACGCCCAATAGCGAAATTATCAGTGCGACACCCCAATTTATACCAGAGCACCTGACTTTTGAGCATTATATAGATGCTTTTACTACCGTGCCTTTTGGGCGTTATTTTCTTAATTCGTTCATTATGTCGGGGGCGGGGGTTATAACGAATCTACTTTTAGGGTCATTAGCGGGCTATGCTTTCGCTCGGATGCGTTTCAGGGGCAATCAGGTGATGTTCCGGCTGTTATTAGCGGCCATGATGATACCGGGGGCAGTAACTATTATCCCTACTTTTATTATCTTACGGACTGTCCCTTTCCTTGGTGGCAACGATTGGAAGGGCGAGGGTGGTTTTGGCCTACTAAATAGCTATTGGGCCATAATTTTGCCAGGAGCGGCAGGGGCATTCGCAATCTTTATGATGCGGCAATTCTTCCTGACCTTACCCAGCGAGTTAGGCGAGGCCGCCCGGATTGATGGCTGTAGTGAGTTCCATATTTTCTGGCATATTTATCTGCCACTCTGCAAACCAGCCCTGGCAACTCTGGCAATTTTCACTTTCCAAGCAGGTTGGAACGGCTTTTTACTACCATTGATTGTGCTAAACGACCCGGAAATGAAGACCGTACAGATGGGCTTGCAAGCTTTTACCTACAACCGCAGCACCGATTGTGGCCCGATGATGGCGGCTTCGGTGGTGGCGACCCTGCCGATTGTCGCGCTCTTTATATATGCTCAAAGATATTTCTCGCAGGGGATTTCGTTTACTGGTAGCAAATGAGGAGCTGGCAAATGTACAGAAGCTTCAAACCCCTTCGGGTAATAAATGTTGTAGTTCTATTATTACTACTTTCAGTGACAGGGCTAACGGCCTGTAGTGACCAGAATAAAACTGTCATTAGTACCAAAGAACCAGAAAAGGTAAAAGACGTGAAAATGCAACAGCGCGCCGAGCAAACATATGAGGCTATTCAGAAAAGTTTTTATGTACCAACGGAGAATCTTTACCTTGAGCATTTTCAAGCCAAATCAGACGATAAAGCTTTTTCCTACCTCTGGCCTTATTCGGGGATGATTTCGGCTCTGAACGCCCTGGCAAAACTGCCGGGAAACGATGGCAAGAAATATCGCGAACAATTAGTAAAGGTGCTGGACGGGCTGGAACAATATTGGGATGGCGACAGCACTCCGCCCGGCTACGATTCTTATATCCGGCGGGGCGGGGGCGGTCAAAGTTTTATGATGATAACGAGTGGCTGGGCCTGGATTTTATTGAGGCTTACCATACGCTGGGTGACGCGAAATATCTTAAAAAGGCTCAAGCCACCTTCGATTTTGCGGTTAGCGGTTGGTCGGAAGATATGAGCGGCGGTATCTACTGGCGCGAGAATGACCCCGACACCAAAAATACCTGTTCTAACAGCCCCGCCGCTGTGCTGGCCCTAAAACTTTATCAGGAGACCAAAGAGCAGAAGTACCTGGATTGGGCTACCAAAATATTAGAGTGGACGAAGCCCTTGAAATCGCTCGATAGCGGGGTCTATTGGGATCATCTGACCAAAGAAGGCACAGTGGATAAACGTACTTTTACCTATAACGTTGGTACTATTCTGCATTCTAACGCCCTGCTATATCAGATTACCGGGAAAGAAACTTATTTATCCGAGGCTAAGGCACTAGCTGAAGCCAGTCTGGAACACTTTTACACCTCCGACCCGGTTACAAATTTAAGGTTTTTCCCTGATACCCCCTGGTTCAATTCTATTTTGTTTAGAGGATACGTGGTCCTGTATCAGGCTGACCCTACGCATAACCCCAAGTACGTGGAGGCCATCCACCAAAACATCGAATATGCCTGGGAACATTCCCTCGCCGACAATGGTTTGTTTAGCCCCGATTGGAGTGGCAAATCAGGCGTTACAAACCCTGCCAAATGGTTGTTAGATCAGGCCCCGATGGTTGAGTTTTATGCTGATTTTGCTAGATTTCCTTATTAACTGTTCAGTTTTTGACATTTGAAAACTTATTGTCACTTTACTCAAGGAGGAACTAAGATGACACAGACCAGAACGTATAACAAACGCTGGCGTACCCTTTCTCTGGCGGCAATGCTGGGACTAGTATTAACCTTGCTTTTGGCAGCCTGTGGCGACTCTACCGCCACTACCAGCCCCGCCACCACTACGGCGTTTGCCCAGACTACGGCAGCAACCACGCAGGTGGCAACTACGGCTGCTGCCGCAACTCAGGCTGTTTCACCAAACGCCGTTACTATCACTTTTTGGGGTGATTGGGGTGGCGAAGGTGAAAAGCAGTTTAACACGATGGTAGACACTTTCAACAAGACCCACAAGGATATTCAGGTGAAGTATGTGGTCACGGAAGACATGATTACCAAGTTCCTGACCGCCTCTACTTCGGGGACTGCCCCGGACATTATGTTCTGGGATCGCTGGCGCACTTCGCTCTATGCTCCCAAAAACGTCCTGATGCCGATTGACGATTTTATGTCAAAAGATAATATCAGCCGCGACGATTTTTATCAGGAGGCTCTTAAAGAGCTTAGTAATAACGGTAAGTTATACGGTTTGCCCCTGACGGTGGATGCGCGCGCCCTGTTATATAACAAGAAATTGTTGGACGAGGCAGGAGTCAAGCCACCGACCACCTGGGACCAACTATCGGCTGCCGCCGCCAAACTAACCAAATGGAACGGAGATAAGCTCGAACGCTCTGGCTTCTCCTTGCAAGATTCTGGCTTGTTTAACATGTATTTGCAACAGGCTGGTGGGCAAATGCTTTCGGCGGACGGCACTAAAACGGCCTTCAATGGGACGGCAGGCCTAAATGTCCTGAATTATTGGGACAAGCTGATGAACAAAGACAAAGTGTATCAAGTCGGTTTTGAAGAAGGACTTGGCAAGGATACCGATGCCTTTGTGACGGGCAAGGTCGCCATGCAATACACCGGCCCCTGGATAATTAGCACCTACAAGAAGTATGGCAAAGAGCTGGATTTTGGGATTGTCCCGCCCCTGGCTGGCCCTAACGGTGACAAAGGTAGCGTAATGGGTGGTTTTGGGTTGGTAATTCCTAAAGCTGCCAAGCATCAAAAGGAAGCCTGGGAGTTTGAAAAATGGTAGTTGGCTCAACCCGAAAACGCCTTATTATGGGCCAAAACCAGCTTTAACATTCCTGGCAACCTGAAAGCCATTCAAGACCCCTTCTTCCAGAATGACCCTTTCTGGAAACCAATTTTAGCAACGCTGCAATTTGCTAAAATTCGCCCGCCTTACGCTGGCTACTCGCCAATGGAAGGGGATGCCTTAGTTCCTAATCTGCAACTCTTTACGCAGAAGAAAGCCACCGCCCAGGAGGTGCTGCAAAAGGCCCAGGAGCAGGGTGATAAATCCTTATTGGAAAACAATCTGCCCAAATAAGGCCCAATCCTGACAATTTTCTCCACTCACTAACTATAGGGAGGTATTTTTGATACCTCCCTCTTTCTTTCAATTTTTATCTTACCTGGTATCAAAGGAGAATTAGGTATGTCTCGCATCAGACGCAAATTAGCGGGTTTATTACTTGGCTTTATGTTTGGTTTGCTGGCATTGGAGTTAGTGCCAGTTCAACCAGCCCAAGCTTTTACCTCAAGCAACGCTGACACCGCCATGAGTGCCTTTGTCAGCACTTTTTGGAACTCCACCACCAAATATTTTTATACCAATAGCGACCATCAGATACATACCCACGCTTTTGGCCCGGAAAGTGGGCTTTACACCGATTTCTGGTGGGAGGCTCAACTATGGGAAACCGTAATGGATGCCTACCAACGCACCAATAGCTCGACCTACCGCCAGATGATTGATGATGTGTATGATGGGTTTGCGGCTTACTACCCCACATTCTACAATAATTTTAATGACGACCAGGGCTGGTGGGCTTTGGCCTCTATCCGGGCCTACGAAATTACGGGCAGCACCCGCTACAAAGACCGGGCTGTTTCACTATTTAACACAATTTACGGCGAAAGCGACAGCACTTTGGGCGGCGGTATCTGGTGGCGCAAAAGTCCCCACGATCAGAAGAATGTCGCCACTAACGGGCCAGCAATAATTACGGCGGTAAAGCTTAAAAACGCCACCGGGGACAGTACCTACTTAACCAAAGCCCAATCGCTTTATAGCTGGATGAAAAGTAACCTGTCGGACGGGGCAGGCCATGTCTATGACCATGTGGATAGCACCGGGGTCAGCAAATGGGATTTTACCTATAATTTTGGGGCGTTTATTGGAGCTGCCGGGGCTTTGTATGGGGCCACCAGCACTAGCAGCTACCTGACGGATGCCACCAACGCCGCTAATTGGGTAACAGGCAAATTAACTAACGGTGGCACGCTACTCTATGAAGGAGTAGACGATGGCGGTGGGTTTAAGATGATATTAGCCCGTTACCTTAACCGTCTGGTGGTAGACCAGGGGCAAACTCAGTATCGAGTTTTCTTACAAAATAACGCTACCCAAGCCTGGAATCATCGCCGCACCTCCGATAACATTATTGGCCTGGATTGGTCAGCCCCTACCAATAGCGGCTTTATCCAGAGTCTTACTTCCGCCGCCGGAGCAGCAATTATGCAGTTTGTGCCAGCCGATAATGTGACGGGAATATTGGCCGAAAATGGCACTTATGAGGCCGAAAACGGTTCGTTGCATAGCCTGAGCAGCGAGGCTACCTATAGCGGCTATCATGGCACTAGTTATTTGGCGGGGTGGAACAGCAACGGGCAATGGGTAGATTTCACGGTTAATGTTGCTAGTAGTGGTAACTATACCCTGACCCTGCGTTATGCAGCGGGGGCGGGCAATGCCTCACGTTATATTTTTGTAAACGGTAGCGGGATAGTAAGTAACCAGAGCTTCGCCAATACCGGAAGTTGGTCAACCTGGAATACGGTGACTATTAGCGGGGTGGCCCTAAATGCTGGTAATAACCTGTCTCGGTAATATTCAGTAGCACACAAGGTAGTAACAACTGGCTTAATTTGGATGAACTGACCGTTAGCTAATCTGTAACCGTAGTTCCTGAAATGCAAGGTAAGCTCTTTAGTCGGCTCTGTCACCGAAGAGTTGAGCTGTCAAGCCCTGAAAAGTCGAATTTGGGAATTCGACTTTTCAGGGTCTAGTGCCAAAATTGTACAATCCTAAATTTACCAGGCTGTCCAAACTGCTAGTTGGTATTGAGCAACAAGTGGAATGGAAAGAGGTTAATCTAAATTGAACTCAAACTTATAAATAGCAAATAGCTCACTTTCGTCAGCATAATTGTCCTACCTCTGGAAGGGGCTAGGATTTTCTGTCACCTTAGAATTACATTGTGACGATGCGAAAGCAGGGACAATCTAATTTGTTGGCCCCTACCAGGCCATTTGGGGGACCACCATTTGTCCCTGCCATCTATGCCTAAATAGTTACGCTTTTTAGTAAGCGAAAGATTGGTAAGTTTCGCTACTTTTTTCTTCCAGATGGTCTGTTACAGGGTTAAAGCGTAACCAAAATTTGGCTCTCTCCGAGAGCTGGTTATAGGTAACTAGCGGAATCTGGATATTCACTTCTGGGCGGAACAACCAGCGACGGCTAAAACCGATTACGACCATAGGCCGAGGTATTTTGGAATTATTTGGGGTGCCGCGATGCAAATGACGTACATCTCGCACCATTACATCACCACGGCGTAGGTAGATGGATTCCAATTTCGCCTCGCCAGATGCTAAGCGACGTAACCCCTCTTCTTTCGATAGCATATGAGTGGCGGGTGCAACCTCAAAAGGTCCATTTTCAGGAGTAACATCTACGAGTGGAAAATTTACGGCTAACTGGTAAGGTGGGGTCTCCTGACCAGTTTCGGGGAAAAGTAACTGAGTGTCACGATGAACCTCTTGGTAATCAGAGCCCTCCAGAGGGGTATCGGTAGCAAGCTGACACATAACCCCATCTTTGCCAATCAGCTTCTCTACGATTCCCAAAATCAACTCGTTTTCGATAATAGTCGGGTCGGCAAAAGGCCCTGTAAAAGGCAAAGTAACATAATAGCGCGAAGGACCTCGGTTTTTTAAATGACCTTCCTGCTCGATATGGTGGTAAAGCAAAGGCAAAAAGGTCTCATTCCAGAGATCTATTTTATCCACCGGTAGCAATCCGGGGATTATGCAAAAGCTTTCTTTTAAGACGGCTTGAGCATAATCTGCAATTTGCTGTTCACTGATTTGTGGTTGCATAATTAAGTTCCTTTCATCTTTATTTTCCCAACCTCATTGGTTTATTCAGCCAGGCGGTAACTAAGCCATAGAAGTATATCCTGGGCATGATTACCAAACTGGCTGCCGAACAAGTTCAGGCCACCGATATTTTTGGCATCTGGCTTAACTCCCAATTTAATCGAAATGGTTTTGGACTCTGCCAGTTTGAGATCACTCAATTTTACCTCGGATATGCGCCGACCATCAATACCTGACTCCTGTTCATTAATATACCATTCTTTGAGTAATCCATACTGACAATTGCGCAAAGGCCACCAGTCTGGGGTAAAACGCCCCTGCTCACCGCCAAAATCTGCCGGACTGGTCCAATAACCGATTTCCACCCCATTAAGCCAAAGGGTGATGTCGGAAGGCCAATTTAGATCATACTGAGGGGCCTCCGAACACATCTCCATACTCAAACGTAAGGTCTCAGGGATCGCTTTTGGAGGTAATCGGTTGGGAATACGATATTCCAAAAAGCCTTGTTTGAACCAGATCAATTGAGCCTCGGCTCGGCTTAGTTCGTAAAAAGAAACGGGGTCATCAATTACGCCGATTACCCCTTTGGCACTCACCAATCCACAGGTGGGTATAGCCTCAAAATTCACGAAAGTGCCAATAGGAATGGGTATTTCAATAGTTTGATCACGAGGCTGGTCGAAGCTGGGCAAACGTACCTCGATATGGTCGAACATCCGCATGCAGATTTTCTGAATACCCCGGTTGGCTGGTTCGTATCCAGTACGGATAAGACCAGCTTCCTCAAGAGTTTCAACGTGAATCCCCACTGTAGATGCAGGTATATCCAAAGCGACCGCAATATCGCTGATGCTGGCTACTCTGTCCCACAGATAGCGCAAAATACGCAATCGGTTTTGAGAGTCTAAAGCTTTCAAAACATTAACAAACTCGGGAGTTTCAATGTCTCCATCTAGAATCAATTTTCGGCGCAACGGTTCTGGTTCTAACATTTGCTTGTCTTTACTTTTCTAAGTGAAAAACATTACATAACGACCACTGAGTTAGGATTATCAGATTATAACAATATTCCTGGGTCTTGACAAGTCTAATCATATGTAATAAACTATAATTATTGTAGCAATTGGACTTATCAATCTTCGCTAACCATTTCAAACAAAAACTTTTACCCCAAACTACTTTGTGGTAGTTTGTAATTTTCAGTGCAACAACAGTATACTCAAGGAGGAGAAGCATCATGATTAAGCATTACCGAAGACTAGCTTTACTCACAGTCTTAGTGTTGACTTTGACCTTATTGGCAGCCTGTGGCGATCCCACCGCTACCACCGCTCCGGCAGCTACTACTGCTACTAAAGCGGCTACGGCGGCGGCTACCACCACGGCGGCGGCGGCAGCTACCACGGCGGCTGTTGCGAACAGTGGCTTACCGAAAATTGCCAAGAAAGACAAATACACCGTAGGATTTGCCCAGAGCGAGAGCAACAACCCCTGGAGATTGGCTCAAAGCAAGAGTATGCAAGACGAAGCCGACAAATTGGGCTGGAAACTGGTTGTCACCGACGCTGCTAGTTCTACCGCCAAGCAAGCAGCCGACGTTGAGTCGATGATTGCCCAGAAAGTGGATGCGATTTTCCTAACTCCCCGTGAAGAAAAACCCTTAGTTCCAGCCATCATGAAGGCCAAGGCCGCTGGTATTCCCGTATTCTTACTTGACCGCAATGTTGATCAAACCCTGGCTCAAGGTGGTAAGGATTACGTAACATTCATTGGTTCTGACTTTGTGCTGGAAGGAAAACAGGCCGCAGAATGGCTAATTAAGCAAACAGGTGGCAAGGGCAATATCATCGAGCTATTAGGCAGCACCGGTGCCTCTCCCGCCAATGACCGCCGAAAAGGTTTTGAAGACGCTATCGTTGGTACCCCCGGTCTTAAGATTGTGGCAGCTCAGGATGGCGACTTTACCCGTGACACTGGTCGCAAGGTAATGGAAACCTTACTACAGGCTCACCCTGAAGTAACGGTGGTTTATGCTCACAACGATGAAATGGCACTGGGGGCGATCGCTGCTTTACAGGCAGCAGGTAAAACACCCGGCAAAGACGTTATCATTGTTTCAATTGATGGTGAGAAGGATGGTATTCAAGCTGTAATTGACGGCAAAATAGGCGCGACAGTTGAATGCAACCCACGTTTTGGCCCTAAAGCCTACGAGACCCTCGTCAAATACGCCAACGGCGACACTATCCCAACCAAAATTATCAACCCTGATAAGTTCTTCGATATTAGCAATGCGAAAGATTTCATCGCTGCTGCATACTAACTAACTAAGATTTAAAATAATGGCAGATAGACAGATGTAACATTGTCTATCTGCCATATTTGGCTAAAACCTAAAGGTGTAGTGTGGAAGAAAGCAAATCTCTCCTGACTATGGAAGGTATCACCAAAACATTTCCGGGCGTTTTAGCTTTGCAAGGGGCGCGCTTAAAAGTGGGCTATGGGGAAGTACACGCCCTGATAGGCCAAAATGGTGCGGGAAAATCAACCCTGATAAAGATATTAACCGGGGCTTACCGTCGAGATAAAGGCACAATCCTTTTTGACGATAAGAATATTGACTTTCATTCTCCCCAACAAGCTCAGATGGGTGGTGTCAGCACTATCTATCAGGAAGTAAACCTTGTGCCTTTCCGTTCGGTCAGTGAAAATATATTTCTAGGACGTGAACCGCGCCGTTTTGGGTTGCTTGATTGGAAAACCATGAACCGTCAATCTGCCACTCTACTGGAACGCTTCGGAATTAGGATTAACGTAACCCAACCGCTTTTAACCTTTAACGTGGCAACCCAGCAAATGGTGGCGATTGCCCGCGCTATTTCTTTTCAAAGTAAATTGGTTATAATGGATGAGCCAACATCCTCCCTGGACGAACCTGAAGTGGCAACTTTGTTTGAGGTTATTCGCCAACTTAAACAGGAAGGAGTCTCAGTTATTTTTATTAGCCACCGTATGGACGAATTATATGCGGTGTGTGATAAAGTAACCGTAATGCGCGACGGTCAAACCGTTGTAACTCGACCTATCGCGGGCGTTAGCAAACTTGAATTAATTGCCTTAATGTTAGGCAAAGAATTGGGCGAAGTGCGAAGAAAAGGGCTAACCGCTTTTGGTAAAGAGGGCGAACATCATGCCGACCGTTTGCTACTGGAAGCCCGCAAATTAAAACGGGGCCAAAAGTTGCGCGGCGTTGACGTTAGCGTGAAGGCTGGTGAAATTGTCGGGCTGGCCGGGTTGTTGGGAGCAGGCCGCACCGAAACTGCCAGGGCTATTTTTGGCGCAGATACTCTCGAAGGCGGGGAAATTGAGGTTGATGGTAAGCGCAGGAATTTCAAGTCACCCAGAGATGCCATAAAGGCCGGGATTGGCTTATGCTCGGAAGATCGTAAAATCGAAGGTATTATCCCCTATATGTCGGTACGTGAGAATCTGACGTTAGCCTTATTGCCTCGACTAAACCGTTATGGTATTGTACAACGCAAAAAGCAGCAGGCTATTGTGGAAAACTTTATCAAAAAACTGGGTATTAAAACTTCTGGCCCCGAACAAAAAATACGAGAACTTTCAGGCGGTAATCAGCAAAAGGTCTTACTGGCTCGTTGGATGTGTCTCAATCCGCGTCTGCTTATCCTGGATGAGCCAACCAGGGGTATTGACGTTGGCGCAAAAGGCGAGATTCAAAGCTTAATCGGAGAACTGGCGACCGAGGGGCTGGGCGTGCTTATGATTTCGTCTGAGCTGGAGGAGCTAACTGAAGGCTGTGACCGGGTAGTGGTATTACGCGAAGGCCAAAGTGTAGCTGAGTTATCTAAACAGAATGAAGATCTTAACCAGGATATGATTATGGCTGTAATGGCGCAGGGCGGTAACCTCACTACAGCTCCCCCCACTATTTCGACGGCAGAAGAAAAGGATGGGAATGGCTGAAAAAGCATCATCAAACCAAGTTAATCAAGCTACTAACCAGGAAATCAGGGACGAAACTAATTTGACCTCATTACCTAACAATTCCAGCCCGCCTTCTTCCCCTCCAATTCTACCAGAGCGGTCATTTTTACCGCCCTGGCTGCGGAGTATCGGCCAAACTTACGGCGCGGTTATTGCCTTAATGCTACTATTGCTCTATAACGTATTTTTTACGCCTTATTTTATGACTATCCAAACGCTCAATATTAACCTGACCCAGGTTAGTACCATCGTTATTGTTGCCACCGGAATGACGATGGTAATTGCCACCGGGGGAATTGATCTTTCGGTTGGGGCGTTAATGGCCGTCGGGGGGGCCGCCGCTCCTTTGATTTTTTTGAACCCGCCCTTTGGCGATCAAACCTTTGGTAATGTGCTGTCTTTTATCGTGCCAGTCTTGATAGCGGGGGCCTTTGGTTTATTCAATGGCGGTTTGATTACTTTTTTCAGAATCCAACCGATTATTGCTACTCTGGTGTTGTTTATTGCCGGACGTGGTATCGCTCAGGTAGCCACTAACGGCAAGTTGCAAACTTTTAGTAATTCCACTTTTGAGTTTATTGGTTTGGGCCAGCTTTTCGGTGTCCGCTTTCAGGTTATTTTGATGGTGGTGGTGGTACTCATAGCTGCCTGGGTCATGCATGTGAGCACTTTTGGCCGTTATGTCCTGGCAATTGGCGGAAACGAACCAGCGGCCCGGCTGGCGGGAGTGCCGGTTAACCGGGTCAAGCTGATTGTCTATGGGGTGAGTGGTTTGCTGGCCGGTATAGCTGGATTAATCGTTATTGCGATAAATACTTCCTCGGATGCCAATAAAGTTGGGCTTGGTATGGAACTCGATGCTATTGCGGCGGTGGCAGTAGGTGGTACGCCGCTTACGGGCGGACGGGCGACCATTTTTGGAACGCTAATTGGGGCTTTGATTATGCAACTTATCCGTTATACCCTGTTGGCAAACGGTATTCCAGATGCTGTTTCTCTGGTTATTAAGGCGGGTATTATTTTGGGAGCGGTGTATGTTCAACGCCAACGCCAGAGTTAGATGTAAGGAAAGTCTTTAATGTCTACAGAACAATCGAATCTTACTGGGTCAACCGAACAGCTAAATGATGCGACTGGCAGCGGAAATGGAAAAGGCCGAATGCCACACAACATCGCTCGGCTGGCTGGCCTAATGCAACGCCAGGGTGCACTGCTGGCCTTGATAGTAGTAATTATTTTGGCCGGGTGGCGTTATGATAACTTCCTTTCGATTGCCAATATTACTAGCGTGTTACGTTACAACTCAATGTTTGGCCTGATTGCCCTGGGTATGACTTTTGTAATTATAACTGGCGGGGTTGATTTATCGGTGGGCTCGGTAGTGGCTTTTACCAGTGTAATTGCCGCTCATGTCAGTCCCACTGGCCCAATAGTGGGTTTAATTGTGCCGGTTTTGGCTGGAGCATTGGTGGGGTTGGTCAACGGATTTGTTATTGCTAAACTGCGAATTTTGCCTTTTATTACTACTCTGGCGACCTTATTGGCGGCACGGGGGCTGGCTTTAAGTTTTGCTAACAACACCGCGGTTTCTGTTTCCCAGGATAGCGGCTTTACCAGCATAGGGCAAGGTGATCTGTGGGGTATACCAGTACCAGCCATAATTCTGTTTGGAGCCTATCTGATTGGCGCGGTTTTATTTTATTACACTCGCTTTGGGCGACATGTTCTGGCAATAGGTGGTAATGAGGAGGCAACCCGTTTGATGGGTTTGCCGGTAGATCGCATCAAAATTATCGTTTACATTATTAGTGGTGGGTTAGCTGGTCTGGCTGGTGTAATTCTGGCTTCTCAGTACGGCGCTGGACAACCCACTGAGGCCTCTGGTTGGGAGCTTTCGGCAATTGCCTCAGTGGTGGTTGGTGGAACTTTACTTACTGGTGGGTTCGGCTCAGTAGGCGGCACTCTGGTGGGGGTTTTTCTACTTGGTTTAATCATCAACATTCTTAATTTTGAAAATGGGCGGGGCACGACTAGCCTCAGTGCTTACTGGCAATCGGTTATTCGCGGTGGTTTTTTATTAATTGTGGTTCTGATCCAAAACCGTTTAATGAATCGTCGTCAAAGGTAACTTTGTGATCAGAGGCGCGCACCGTCGCGGAAATGTAACCTTGACATCCATTTTACCTCTCGAATTATATTACCCGAAACCTTTCTTACTCCAATGGAGTTTATTCATTTAATGTTTGGCTCCTTCATTTACCTATAATTTCGGTATTGTCAGGTTAAAAAGGCAAGTTGGAATAAAATGTTAGATACTACATTTCTACCAATTAGGGGTATGGGGGAAGTAAAGGCAAAAATAGGTCACAGTTACAACTCACGTAAATAACATATTACGAAAATTAAATTTGTCTTCGCGCAATTTGAACTCCATCAGCTTGGAAGAATGTCTGGCAGCCAGGGTGAGGCTTTCTAAATCTGACAGGGCCAATCTAAGTAGCTGTCAGAAAGGTTTGCCCAAAAGCCGTCTGTTTTAGTCAGGTAGCACTTTTAGCCAATCGGCTAAGGTTTTCACGGTGGCAAGCAAGGTCCCTAACTCCATTAACTCGCCCAACTGGCAGCGATTCAGCCGTTCTTCCAGGTTTCCTGGCAATTCTTCGCTAAAGCGGGCCTGCGCCTGGATTAACAAGATTGCTCTTAACGCCGCTATTTGCCCTTGTGCCCGACCTGTTACTAATCCCTCTTCCCGCCCTTCCGCTTTGCTCTCTGCTCGCCACTCGCTGGCGACCTGCCCCACGATTTCTTCTGCACTTAAATCCCGACTGAAGAAATCCCCTACTCGCCGTTTCCAGCCCGGAAACAGTCGCTCACAACTTATCTCATCCTTCTCGCTATACTCTCGCCCCTTTTCCTGGTCTTCAACCTCGTACACCCAGATTTTATGCTTGCGGTTATCTACATCCCAAATTACTACCGCCCCACTCTCAAAATATACCTTGCGCTTTTGCTTCTCTTTAGTCCGCCGGTTGGAGGGGGAGCGGAGTTCCACCACCAGTTCCGGGCTACCCTTGAGTATTAGATGTTCGCTACCTGGGGTTTCTGGTTTTACCTGTTTCTCAAGTCGCTCTTTGGAAATTACACAGACATCCGGTTTATGCACATCCTCATTTAACATTTCACATTCTAGCTGGTCAGGGAAAGCCTGCCCGAAGCCACTGGCTCTGGCAATAATATCCAGGATAAGCTGAATATTAGCAGCTATTCGCCTCTCCTCTACATCGGTCATGGCTTGCCACACCAGCCAGCCGTTAAAGAGTTCGAGGGGTTCTTCTGACAGTAAGGTCGAGGCATTTTGGAGGGTGTAGATCCCTGGCCCTCGGTGGTAAGCCTCCTGGTAATCCAAAGGCCAATTCTGACTGGTGCGGTAGGGGGTAATGCCATTGGCTTTAGCAGGTAAACCATTTCTAGCGGGCCTTTTCTTTTTGATTGGAGTCTGAGTTACCATTCTTCATTACCTTTTGCTACGCTCTCTTTGAGCCTAACTTCCGCTCAGATGTACTACTTTAATTATACCATAATTTCCAGACTTGGCAGTGCCGCATACCGCCCTTTCTCATATAACGCCAGCTATTCAATTGCATTTCCCAGCTGATGAGACTGGTAAGAATTGTGAAATGGGCGGGATTTTTAATGCTATCCTTCTTGACTAATTATCAGCCAGATTATTTAATTCAGCCCCCTAAATCTGGGCAAGTTCAGCTTTATTAAGGGTTAATTTCGGTGAGAACTTGGCGGGCGTAGACGATGGCTTCTTCCAACGACATTAGCTCACCTTTAGCAAAAGCCTCGTTATAAGCGGTTTCGACAAGATTAGATTGGGCCATCTCAATCGCCTCTTTGTAATAGCTTAGAATGGGTTGAACCAACATCGGCGATTTTGAACCGGCAAAATCGGCCAGCCCACCAATCGCTCCCCCCAATCTAGCTACTTTCTCAGGCTGACCGACCTCACCCCTTTGCTGCCAAAGCTCCGTCAATAATTGGCTACCCCCGCTAACCCATTCGAGGTAACATTCTTCATGCCACCTTTCAGGCACAGCACCAGAGTTTCATCCAGAAACTGACGGGCCAAATCAAACCTGCCTTCATTTGTCCAAACCATCCCTCAATAACACAGCACATTTATTTTGCCTGCCTGAAAATTGGTTTCCTCACTGAGACGCTGCATTTCCACTAGATAGCAGTGGGCCGCTGTATAATCTTCCAGAACCATCGCCAGCCTCGCCTTCGCTCCCAGGAGCATTGCCAGGAACGATTGGCTACCCATTTCCCTGACTGTAGTTTCTAGCTCTTCAAACAAATGGTGGGCCTCAGCGTAGTCACCCACTTCCACCAGTATCATTCCAAGCTCAAGCTTGATAACAACAAGCCAGGTGATTGCGTTGCGAACGAGCCTTACGACATTGACACTGTTCTAGCCCAGTTAGTTGTTTGAGTTCGCGGTGCATTTGCTCGATTTGCCAGCGCACCTCACTCGCTTTTTGAATGAAGTGTACCGAACCTTGCTTGAGGTCATTGGTAATGACCCACTCAATGTCGCCGTTTGTGGCAACTAGCTTGAATAAACGCACCATAAAGGGTACTTCTTTGAGCTTAACAATCTGACCTTACTGCAATTCAAGCTCGCTCCATTCCAGTTGTTTAAGGTGAATATAACCCCCCTCGATGCTGAAGCTCACCATTCGATTTTCTTTGAGAGTGGTCACAAACACCAGCTTTAGACGGTTAATTAACTTGAGATTGTCGGTAGCCGCATACCAACTGTCGAATAATATGGTTTTGGCTTGAATGCTTTTGCGTAACAGAGGCGATTAGCATTTCACGGAAATGTTCATTTTTGGTTTTGTTGTCCACTTCCGGGGCGTAGATGCGGTAATCAATCGGGTAGAAGTCTGTCCCATCACTATGGACTAAATTGACTACGCCGATGCCACGCACCAAGCCGTGTTCGTTGCGGCTATACTGGTGTTTAACCAGTTCGATTTGTTTGGAGTAGCGTTTGTCTTGCACGCTGTCGTCCACGATAAGATATGCTTGGGAACTATCCTGAATTAGGGGTTGCACCAATTCCCCAAACCCTGAGCGGTCAGTTTCTCTCGCCGCAAGAAATCGCTAACGACATCATGGCTGACGTTTTCCAAAGGGTCGGCCAGATTGGTACAGGTATAATTTAGCGGCGTACTTATCAGATATTCGATATATTGTCATTGTTAAAGCTTACCACTTTTGGCAAGCTTTAGCTCAAGCGAAAGTCCTATTATTAAAGCAATAGTTGGTTGTCCGTAACCATCTTATTTAGGTGAGTGTGACCCACCGCCGTTATTAGCTCCCTATCTTGCTGGCACTTTTCTAACTCCAGGGCAAATTTATCGTGGGCCAACCTGACCGAAAGGGAATTGCGCTCCATATCCGCCCGTTGTAATAGATTTCGCATAGCTGGTATTTCTTTTGGGGAAAGTTGCCCGGAATTCAAAAGCTTATTGCGAACCTTATGACCCCAATCCCACAACCCCAGAACCTCGTAGACTTCCGCCAGTTTTTGACCTTCATCTGCCATATTTCCAGTTAAGCGGAACTCGTCAAAAAACTGCACGGCCCTAGCGTAGAAAATCGCGGCCCGGACGGGCTGATTTTGCGAGTAGTAATAGTGACCTAGCCGACTCAAAGTGTTATAGTAGGTTTGTTTATGTTTGCGCCAAAAGGTGGTATTTCCAGGAACAGTTAAATATAGCTGGGCCACCACCAGATATTGTTCTTTGTTACCCAGTCCCTGGTTATGGGCATCCCCAATAAAATCCAGCAACATAATAGCTGCGCCTACCAAATCGTTTTGAAGCGAGTCTGAATGATAAGCAAAAGTTATGTTAAGGCTTACCAGTGATTGCAACTCAGCATAATATTGTAAAGCTTCATTAAGCTTAAAACCGCTCAAACTTCGCCTGATATTCTCCTTGATAGGCTGAATCGCTTCAACTAAAAGGCTATCGTAGAGTTTGCGGGCCTCGTTATAAGCCGGGTCAAGTTGCAAGGCTTCGCGTAAAAGCTCAAGTTTCTCGGAAGCATGGGCAACCCCAGCCTCAATACAAAGCTGGTAATTCTCTACCGCCTTCTTTTTGTTTTCAAGTTTAGCTAACTCCGCCTGAATATCGTCCTCCGAGTCGAAATCATGATAAATTTTCCAGAGTTGGACAGCTTTAGCATAATCAGGCTTTTGGGCTAGCTTGCCGGACAATTTGGCAAAATAGGGCTTGAGGCTAATTCTCAGGGTATAAACATCGGCTTCACCCAGCACGGTTTCGAGTTCAGGGGTAAGCAACTGGTCTCTGGCAAGGGCTTCGCTGAAAAGCTGCGCCAGGGCATTTTCAAGCTGGGTTTGTAGCTCCGAGTCGCCGGGACTATGGTTAAGCATTTCAACGTAATATCTCGCCAGTTCTGCCGGGCCATGTAACGGGGTATCGAGCTGACTAGGGCGTTCTAACTCGCGGTAATACTTATCCAGCGTCTTTTTGAAGTTTTGGTAATCTCCAGAGAAGTGGCGCAAAGTAGCCCGTTTTTTATCTTCGGTCAGACGTTGCAACCTTTCCAATATTCTATCGAGATTTTGCGACAGAAAGGTTGGCATATCATCAGGCGGGGATACGGGCGCAACCTTACCTGGATTGGTTGGTTCAGTAGACTCTTTCCCTCGCCCGACTGGTAGGTTATTAGTTGTAGGAGTGGATGAACCATTCTTTGAGCTATCTGATTGTCGGGCGGTTTGTTCAAAAACTCTGGTAGTATCAAAACTCCAGTAGCCCTCACCCTCATTCACAAAACAGGGGTGGCGAGCCAGCTCATAGCCCACCGTTGCATGACTAATCATCCGAGTATTGAAAACCAAAGTAAAAATCTCATTCTGGTGAAGCTGCTTTTTTCCTTGAGTAATTGCCACCTCAAAAATGTCTATAATGGTTTCAAAAACCGATTTTTTGCCCCGCGCCTCCAAAAATAAAGCAGGTAACTCCTCGAATCGCTTTTCGGCGATAAAAACACAATCCTCGGTTTCGCAATCAACCTCCATCTTGGTAACTGTATATTCAAGCTTGCCATCCTGACTGATTTCAGCCAGCTTTACCCCCTGTACGGTATGAGGCTGCTTTTTGAAATACAGCCGAAACAGGTCAGCATGCACCAAACTCAAATAGACCACCCCACCCGCCGGGATAGTGTGAGCCGCAAAATAAGCTGGCAGTTCTTTCTGGTTGTAAATAATTCCGCGCTCCCGGTCAATATAAAGGGAGAATTCATACCCGCCATCAATCTGACAGTGAATCTGGTTGGGTTGTCCAGCTAAAAGAGCTACCGCCCGTTTTTTCAGAGGCAAATAGCCCTCGTAACGATTCATAAAACTTAGCACAAAACGCACTGTGTCAACTCGCTCATTCTTAACTAACTCCTCCTCGTCCTCCCAGAGCGGCAGTTGATTAGGGGTTTGAGCCTGTTCCGCCTTATCCTGACGTTTAAGTTCCTCAATCAATTTTCCCGAATCCTGGTCTTTAGACCCATATCTCTTAGCTAAATCATAATAATCGGTAAAATTTCGCGGTCCAGTAGGATTCTTGCCAGCAAAGGGCGGCACTGTCTCTGGCTTAGTCTGGTCATGGGCCGGTTTATCGTCCGACTGCCTCTTAATCGCTTCTTTTTTATCAGGCTCAGGTTTAACTTCTAACCCAGCAACTCCAACTCCTGGC
>Ga0209511_1001601_pt1 | contig 19724 bp, 19 predicted proteins | sample SSSSmetaG_FD_184141 | JGI IMG/M metagenome (GOLD analysis project Ga0209511, IMG submission 184141) | Glacier valley bacterial and archeal communities from Borup Fiord, Nunavut, Canada, to study Microbial Dark Matter (Phase II) - ​SSSS... | ecosystem: Environmental > Aquatic > Freshwater > Ice >...
ATTCATTCTTATAGGAGTACATGATATTCCCCGGCAAATAGAACCTCGACGACACCAACTCAAGATCCTCACTCTTTTCATTCAGGAAAGTGTAATCATCATTCTTGAATTTGATCGGGCGACCCTCTTTAAGTCCGTGGTAAGGTATTGAAGTTTCGCCTGTCCACATCCACATGATATTTACGGAATTATCAGCAAACTCTTCTTTTACGCCGTTTTGAAGACCATTTCCTGACCCAAGAAGGATCATCAACATAAATATTCCCCAGGCTACAGAGAACCCGGTAAGAAAGGTCCGAAGTTTATTCTTTTTAATGGTAGAGAAAATCTCCTGCCAAACATCTACATCAAACATGGTAACAGGTTTTATTCGGTTCGTACACGGTCTTTGAACATCTGTAGTTCTCCATTTTTTATAACCTCCTCAATCACACCATCTTTTAGACGGATGATTTTCTTGGTCATTGCAGCGATATCGTGCTCATGAGTCACAATGATAACCGTCTTTCCCTGATCATTGATCTCTTTCAGGATATCCATGACTTCGAAAGAGGTAGTAGAATCAAGTGCTCCGGTAGGTTCGTCTGCAAGTATGATCTTAGGTTTGGAAATCAGCGCCCGCGCTATTGCTACACGTTGTTTTTGTCCGCCCGACATCTCACTCGGTAAATGATGTGCCCATTCTTTTAATCCAAGACGGTCGAGGTATTCGAGTGCAATCAAATTTCGTTTTTTTCGGCTAACTTTCTGATAATATAGCGGTAAAGCAACATTTTCGACGGCATTCTTAAACGAGATCAGGTTAAATGACTGAAAGATAAATCCAATCATTTCGTTGCGGGTCATTGCCGCTTTGGTTTCGTTTAACCCTTGCATCAGTCTTCCGCCCAGGTAATAACTTCCTTCATCATAATCGTCCAGTATTCCCAGAATATTCAACAAAGTCGACTTCCCCGATCCGGATGAACCCATAATGGATACAAACTCACCCTCATCAATATCCAGATCCAACCCTTTTAACACATGAAGGCTGTTACTGCCCATCACATACGACTTATGCAGATTACTAATCTGTATCATTTTATTTAAGTTTTATCAATTACTGCCCGTTCCCGGACATTTACAAATAATTAGACGTCAAGTTTCTCAAATCGTTACAGTGAAAATCAGATTTTTTTAATTTGATCTACAATTGGCTTCAAAGTGTTTGACAAGAGTCATGCCACCAAATGTATCTGTTTGATATACATATATTTGACTCCTATCTGGTAAGAATTAAACTGTTCAAAAATGTACAGTTTTTAACATTAGGGTGTTCGTTACCGGACACATTTTTGCAACTAACCCTTCGAGGGTCTGCGACCGCTCGAAGGGTTAGAGATGACTCGAATGATTAAGTGATTAGTTTTTTAAAGGATTCCAGCCTTGTGCCTGCAATGGGATTTCCTGCCCGACTCCTGCAGTAATCAGGTTGACGCCTTCACTTTTGTCTGTAATATGACCAATTACTGAAATGTCGGGATGATTCCGGATCTTGTCATGATCAGTAACAGGAAGGGTAAAAAGTAGCTCGTAGTCTTCGCCACCATTCAAAGCCGCAACCAACGGATTGATATTTAGCTCACCCGCCATTTTTTTTGTTTGATTATCATACAGAAGCCTGTCTTCGTAAAGCCGGCAACCAACCTCACTTTGCGTACAAAGGTGAAGAATTTCGGATGAAAGTCCGTCCGAAATATCAATCATCGAAGTAGGCTTAATACCTAATTCCTTAAATAGCAGAGGAATATCTTTCCTCGCTTCAGGCTTTAATTGTCTTTCAAGAATATAATCGTAACCGGCAAATTGTGGCATCATTTTGGGATTCACCTTAAACACTTCGTTCTCGCGTTCAAGTAACTGTAAACCCATGTAAGCGCCTCCAAGGTCACCCGTAACGCACAATAAATCTGTATTTTTAGCTCCATTACGATAAACAAGATCTTCCTCTTCGGCTTCACCGATTGCAGTAACAGAAATGGTGAGACCTGTAAGTGATGAAGTTGTATCGCCTCCAACCAGATCTACACCATATCTCTCGCAAGCAAGGTAGATTCCTGAATAAAGTTCATCGAGCGCTTCAACCGACATTTTCGCAGAGACGGCAATTGAGACTGTAATTTGTTTAGGAGTTGCATTCATCGCGTAAACGTCACTCAGATTTACTGTTACAGCTTTATAACCCAGGTGCCTCAACGGAACGTACATCAGGTTAAAATGAATCCCCTCTGTAAGTAAATCTGTCGTAACAACGATTTTTTTATTTTTAAAGTCCAAAACAGCGCAATCGTCCCCCACGCCTTTTAATGTACTCTCGTTTTTCAATACAATATTTTCAGTAAGCCGACGGATTAATCCGAACTCACCAAGTTCAGAAAGTGCTGTTTTTGTGTTTGTTGCGTTTGTCATATTTAATAAATCGTAATTCAGAATTTTGCAATCCCAAAAGTAGTGTTCATTTTGTATCTTTGCAATTTATAACCAGTCTATTTAAACACAAAATAGGAATTTGCTGTGTTTGATTGTTAGAAGACTATATTATTGAATTTAGAAACGATCATGGAAGACCAAAATAAATTATTACATGAAGTCACCCAGCGCGACTATCGATTTGGTTTTGTGACAGATATAGAAACAGATACGATTGTTAAGGGTTTGAACGAAGAGGTAATCAGAATTATATCTGCGAAAAAGGAGGAGCCTGAATTTATGCTCGAATTCCGCCTCAAAGCTTACCGGCGATGGCTGACGATGAAGATGCCCGAATGGGCTCAACTGAAAATACCTGAGATCGACTACCAGGAAATCATTTTTTATGCCGCACCAAGTCAACAGGCAAAATATGAGAGTCTGAATGAAGTTGATCCTGAATTGCTCCGCACTTTCGAAAAGCTGGGGATTCCACTCGAAGAACAAAAAATGCTTTCGGGTGTAGCCGTAGATGCTGTAATCGACAGTGTATCTGTCAAAACAACCTTTAAAGAGACGTTGGCTGAACGCGGGATTATCTTCTGCTCCTTCAGCGAAGCCGTTAAACATCATCCCGATTTGATTCAGAAATACCTTGGAATGGCAGTGCCTTATAATGACAACTACTTTGCGGCACTCAATTCTGCTGTTTTCTCCGACGGATCTTTTGTTTATATTCCGAAAGGAACCCGGTGTCCGATGGAACTTTCGACCTATTTCCGGATCAACGCCAAAAATACCGGACAGTTTGAACGCACATTGATTATCGCGGATGACGACAGCTACGTATCCTATCTTGAAGGATGCACGGCACCAATGCGCGATGAAAACCAGCTTCATGCCGCGGTTGTTGAGATTATTGCCCTCGACCGTGCTGAGGTAAAATACTCAACCGTACAAAACTGGTATCCCGGCGACAAGAATGGCAAAGGGGGTATTTTTAACTTTGTAACCAAACGAGGTATTTGCAAAGGAATTTCTTCAAAAATACTCTGGAACCAGGTTGAAACCGGCTCTGCAATTACCTGGAAATATCCGAGTTGCATTCTATTTGGTGACAATTCTGTGGCGGAATTTAACTCTGTGGCGCTTACCAATAATTTTCAGCAGGCCGATACAGGAACCAAAATGATTCATATCGGGAAAAATACGAAAAGTACGATAGTTTCGAAAGGAATTTCGGCAGGACATAGTTCGAACTCCTATCGGGGCCTGGTGCGGGTTTCGCCAAAAGCCGAAAATGCGCGTAACTATTCGCAATGCGATTCACTTTTACTGGGTGATACCTGTGGTGCCCATACGTTCCCATATATCGAAGTTGCCAATAGCAGTTCAGTGGTCGAACACGAAGCGACCACCTCCAAAATTGGTGAAGATCAGATCTTTTACTGCAATCAACGCGGTATTTCTACCGAAGATGCGATTGGTATGATCGTCAATGGTTATGCCCGCGAGGTGATTAACAAACTTCCGATGGAGTTTGCAGTGGAAGCTCAAAAATTATTACAGATCAGCCTCGAAGGAAGTGTAGGATAATGAACAGTGAACAATAAAAAATGAAAATTAAACAAGTATTAGCTCTGCCGGTTGGAATGATTTTTTTGGCCATCGCCATAATGATGGAAAAATTCTTACCAGCTAATCATCTTTATGATTTTATATAGGGGCTATTTACAGGATTGTCAATTGTATTAAATATCTACTTCATTTTTGTCATCACTAAAAACAAAAATGAAAAAGTCAAACAATTATAGAATATGCTAGTAATTAAAGATTTATACGCCAGAGTCGAAGGCAAAGACATACTTAAAGGAATAAACCTCACGGTTAAAGCAGGTGAAGTTCACGTAATAATGGGACCCAACGGTTCAGGAAAGAGTACACTTGCCAATGTCCTGGCAGGCAACACCAATTTTGAAGTAACACATGGCACCGCCACATTCAACGGAAAGGATTTACTCGAAATGTCGGCCGATGTAAGGGCCAAAGAAGGTTTGTTCCTTGGTTTTCAGTATCCTGTAGAAATCCCGGGCGTGAGCATGGTGAATTTTCTGAAAACTGCAGTAAACGAACATCGTAAATACCGCGATCAACCGGCACTTTCAGCCGGCGATTTCCTGAAATTGATGCGTGAGAAAAAAGCAATGGTTCAGATTGATTCACAGTTAACAAACCGTTCTGTAAACGAAGGATTCTCGGGTGGTGAGAAGAAAAAGAATGAAATCTTCCAGATGGCCATGCTCGAACCCACATTAGCCATCCTCGACGAAACAGACAGTGGCCTCGATATTGATGCGCTTCGGATTGTTTCGAACGGGGTCAATTTGCTGAAAGCGCCGAACAACGCAACAATTCTGGTCACACATTACCAGCGATTGCTTGACTATATTGTACCTGATTTTGTGCATGTTCTCTACGATGGACGAATCGTAAAATCGGCTGGTAAAGAACTGGCTTTAGAGCTCGAAGAGAAAGGTTACGACTGGATTAAAAAAGAACAGGGGGAATAGCTATGGCAGAAGTACTTGATAAAACAACAGCTGTACGGCGAATTCGGGATATTTACGAAGAGAATCTTTCAAAAATCGCCAGTGGATTGCCCGATTGGTTCAACATTTCCCGTCGGCCGGCACTTGAAGCTTTTCAACGAATGGGAATCCCTGGTTTCAAGAACGAAAATTACAAATACACCGATCTCACGCGTCTTTTTGAAAACGAAAATTTCAGGCGGGCATTCAAAACCGATGAGTTTGATGTTAACCTGAAGGATGTTTTCAGTTGCGATGTGCCTGAATTTGATACGCACCTGATACTGGTTGTCAACGGTTGGTACGACGAATCGAATAATCCGGGCACATCTTATCCCGAAGGCGTCATTATTAAAAGCTTTCAAAGGGCAGTCGTTGAAAACCGTGACCTGGTTGAAAAATACTACGGGAAGTTGGCGAAAGTGGATACTGATCCATTGATAGCGCTGAACACTGCCTTTGCACAGGATGGATTATTTGTCTATATTCCAGACAATACGATCATTACCAAACCATTGCAGCTGATCAATATTTTGAGAAGTGAAGATGACCTTTATGTAACGCAACGGAATCTGATCATTGCAGGCAAAAATAGCCAGGCGAAGATCATGTTTTGTGACCATACATTGTTGCCTCAGAATTTTATCATCAACAACGTCACCGAATTCGAAATTGGTGAAGATGCAATGATTGATATTTACAGCATTCAAAATCAACACAATAAAACTGCAAATCTCACAGGTCTTTATATTCGTCAGCAGCAAAATTCACATTTGGTGACCAACGCAGTTTCGCTTCACGGCGGAATTATCCGCAATAACCTCAACGTATTGCTCGACGGCGAACATGCGGAGGCAAAAATATGTGGGCTGGCTTTGTCTGATAAAAATCAACATGTTGATAACTATACATTTATTGAACATGCAAAACCCAATTGTCAAAGCAATCAACTTTATAAAAACATTCTCGACGACAGTTCCACCGGTGGGTTCACAGGACGAATACATGTTGCGCCCCATGCTGTAAAGACACAGGCTTACCAGCGAAACAACAATGTTTTACTTACGAATGCGGCAAAAATGAATACAAAACCGCAATTGGTGATCGACAATGACGATGTTAAATGTTCGCACGGTGCAACTGTGGGTCGCATTAATGAAGAGGCGCTTTTTTATCTTCAGTCAAGAGGAATCAACGAAAAAGAGGCCAGGCTGATGCTGATGTTTGCCTTTGCACATGAGGTCCTTGAAGAAATTAAAATAGATAAGTTACGTGACGTGATCGACAAACTGGTGAATAAACGTTTAAGGGGTGAAGTATCGAAATGCCACTCATGTGCATTGGATTGCATTCGTTGATCTGTCATTTATTAAGCTTTAGCATTAATTTTTAAGAAGTTAGCCATTTCCGGCCACAACATGTAAGTAAAATATTGAATGTGCTTTTTAAATTGGTCATAAGGCAAAGAAGGGCATCCAAACAACATGATTGATTCGAATCCTCATTCCCATCTTCAAATGAAAGTTAGTCGCTAAACTCCTTCCAAGTTGCTGTAAATTTTATGTGGGACTATAAAAAAGAAAACACACCTTGAATATTATACCAATATTTGGTAACTTCGTAAAAAAATTTGATGAATTATGAGTAGAAACACTTCAATATCAATAGGAGACTATTTTGATAGTTTTATTCAAAATAGAATATCTGCCGGAAGATTTAAAAATACAAGTGAAGTTGTCCGGGCAGGATTAAGACTTTTGGAAGAAGAAGAAAACAAAATTATTGCATTAAGAGAAGCTATTCAAGAAGGGATTGAAAGCGGAATAGCTTATGATTTCAATCCTGGGTCACATTTAGAACAATTAAAAGCAAAAAAGAAATTGAATGGCTAAGTATAAATTAACAACTAAAGCAGTTGATGATTTAACCAGGATTTGGAATTATACCTTTGATAAATGGTCTGAAAATCAAGCAGACAAATATTATTTTATGCTCTTGGAAAACTGTAACGATGTTGCATGTAACCCTGAGTTAGGTAAAAATTACTCAGTAGCAACAGAACGCTTATTGGGGTTTAAATCAGGCAGTCACATCATATTTTACAGAAAGATTGAAGAAAACGAAGTGGAAATCACAAGAATACTGCATGAGCAAATGGATTTAAAGAGTAGAATAAAGGAAAAATAACCCCACTTAACAAAAACGATATCAAATACTTATAACATGATTCCCGATATTTATAAAATTCGTAAAGATTTTCCGATACTTGATCAGAAAGTACATGGAAAACCTTTGATTTATTTCGATAACGCAGCAACAAGCCAGCGCCCCATTCAGGTAATCGAACGAATGAATGAGTTTTCACTACGGACAAATGCCAACATCCACCGCGCCACCCATTATTTGGCGAACAAAACGACCGAGGCATTCGAAGCAAGCCGGGAAACTGCCCGTCAATACATTAACGCAGCAGAAGCCGCTGAGGTTATATTTACACACGGAACGACAGAATCGATCAACCTTGTTGCATTTTCGTTTGGCGAGGCATTTATCAATGCCGGAGATGAAGTAATCGTCACCGAAATGGAGCATCACGCCAATATTGTTCCATGGCAAATGATGTGTGAACGACGTGGCGCCATCCTAAAAGTGCTTCCTTTTAGGGACAACGGGGAATTGCAAATTGAGCTTTTAGACAGCTTAATAACCAATAAGACAAAAATTCTGGCTGTCGCGCACGTATCCAATACATTAGGTACTGTCAATCCCATCAGAGAGATTATTCTGAAAGCGCATTTGAAAAATGTGCCGGTCTTAATCGACGGAGCACAGGGTGCACCTCACTTCAAAATTGATGTTCAAGAACTTGCATGTGATTTTTATGCCTTTTCTGGGCACAAACTTTATGGGCCAACTGGTATTGGAGCCCTTTATGGCAAGCGGAAATGGCTGGACAAAATGCCTCCTTTTATGGGTGGTGGCGAAATGATTGACCGTGTGACCTTTGCAAAGACAAACTATAACCAGCTTCCTTACAAGTTTGAAGCCGGCACCCCAAATTATGTGGGAGCGATCGGATTTGCAGCAGCAATTAAATATATTCAAAGCCTGGACAGACAAGCGATTATCGCTTATGAGCATGATCTGTTAACTGTTGCAACTGCAAAACTAAAACAGATTGAAGGATTGAAAATTTACGGTGAAGCGTCCGTGAAAGCTGGCGTGATCTGTTTCAATATAGAAGGTGTTCATCCTTTTGATCTTGGGACACTGCTCGATCAGTTGGGAATAGCTGTCAGAACCGGCCGCTTGTGCGCCGATCCGGTAATGGATCATTACGGTGTCGAAAATATGGTGCGCGCTTCATTTGCATTTTACAATACCTTCGACGAGATTAATGCTTTTTACAAGGCTTTGATCAGATTGAAAGCGATGTTTTAAAATTCGCTACTTTTGAGAAGTTTAAGAAATATTAAATGACGATAGAAGAAATACAGCAGGAGATAGTTGAAGAGTTTTCAGGATTTGAGGATTGGATGGACAAATATGCATACCTTATCGAGATAGGCAACGAAATGGCACCCATTGATGCGAAATACAAGATTGAAAGCAATCTGATTCGCGGATGTCAATCGAGAGTTTGGTTACACCAGGAATTTACGGACGGCAAGATCGTTTTCGAAGCCGAAAGTGATGCGCTGATTGTTAAAGGGTTAGTTGCATTATTGCTCCGGATTTATTCCGACCGTACGCCGAAAGAGATCCTCGAATCGGAGCCGCGTTTTATCGACGAAATTGGTTTAAGGCAGCACCTCTCGCCGACCCGTTCGAATGGTCTCCTTGCCATGGTTAAACAAATGAAACTGTATGCATTGGCATACGAGAAAATTTCAGCAAAAAAATAAAAGATGGACGCAAGAATAGATTTAATCATTGAACAATTGAAGGAAGTGTTCGATCCTGAAATCCCTGTAAATATATACGATTTAGGATTGGTATACAGCGTTGATGTTGAAGGCGATGAAGCCAAAGTATTGATGACGCTTACGGCACCCAACTGTCCTGCAGCCGATATGATCCTGGCTGATGTCGAATACATGTCGAAAAAGGTGGAAGGGATCGAATCGTGCAAAGTGGAGATCACCTTCGAACCGCCATGGGAAAAGTCGATGATGTCAGAAGAAGCGCGACTGGAACTTGGGTTTATGTAATCAGAAAATCCTTATTATTAGTATGCGACGATCCGAAGTATACAGCCAACAAATCAAGGAGAAAGCGATTGAGCTTGGTTTTTCGGCATGTGGAATTTCGGCGGTGCATAGCCTCGAAGAAGAACGTGAGCGACTCCAAAACTGGCTGTCGAACGGGATGAATGCTTCAATGGCTTATATGGCCAATCATTTCGAAATGCGACTTGATCCCGGCAAAATCGAAGAAGGTGCAAAATCTGCAATTTCGGTCCTGATTAATTACTATCCTGCCCAAAAACAAACTGATCCTGACGCACCCATCATCTCTAAATACGCCTACGGAAAAGATTACCATTTAGTTGTAAAAGAAAAGCTTAATAATCTCTTAATATACATTCAATCGGAACTTTTTCCCTGCCGCGGAAGGGCATTTGTCGATTCAGCACCTGTATTTGAACGCCCGTTGGCAAAAGCTGCCGGATTAGGGTGGATTGGCAAAAACTCCCTACTTATCTCCAAAGAACTTGGGTCGTATGTATTTATTGGTGAATTAATTATAGATCTCGAATTAAATTACGACATTCCTTTCACATCTGATTATTGTGGCAACTGTACGCGTTGCATCGACGCCTGTCCTACCAGCGCAATCGTTTTCCCAAAAACGATAGACGCCCGAAAATGTATTTCGTACCACACGATTGAAAATAAAGACGAGATTCCACTTTCCATCCAGAAAAAATTACGAAATCAAATTTTTGGATGCGATATTTGCCAGGATGTTTGCCCGTGGAATAAAAAAGTGAAGCCTAACCAAAGTCCTGATTTTATGCCAATTGACGGATTATTAGAAATGAAAAAGAAAGACTGGAAAGCGCTGGACCACGTCACTTACAATAAAATGTTCAGACAGTCGCCCTTGGAAAGGGCAGGCTATGAGCGGATCAGCCGGAACCTCGGTTATCTGAATGAATGATTTAGATCATATCTTTGCATTGGTAATTTTTCTATGATCGCTCATCATACCAGCAACAGAATATCAATGGAAATCGTTCGACGGGTGATGGATTTTATGATCGATTGGATAAAAGAACGAATATGATAAAACTAATAACCCCGGTTGAACTGCCCAATTTCAAAAATAAGATGGGCTACCGTCATCAATCAATGATGATCGGATCTTGTTTTGCCGAAAGCATCGGAACTTTTCTTCAGGAACTTTGTTTCCCCATTATGGTTAGCCCTTTCGGAATTCTTTACAATCCTATTTCAATCGCGAACAGTCTTAATCTGCTTCTTTCTGGTAAAAACTTTACCGGACAGGACTTATTTTATTCCAATGGAGTCTACAACAGTTTTTATCACCACAGTCGGTTTTCCGGTTCCGATCAGTCGAATACATTGGCAATTATCAATAAACAAACTGCCGAAGCCACTGGCGTTTTAAATAAATGTCATCATCTTTTTATCACTTTTGGGACTTCGTGGGTATTTAAACACAAGACAAATGGAATCGTCGTTTCAAATTGTCATAAACTTCCTGCTGCAACATTCGAGCGTTACCGACTGTCGGTTTCACAAATAACTGAAACCTGGATACCATTGATCGATAAGATGAGAAGCACAAATCCTGATCTGCACCTGGTTTTCACAGTTAGTCCTATCAGACATTTGAAAGATGGAGCTCACGAGAACCAGTTGAGCAAATCCACACTTCTTTTGGCAATTGACGAATTGACCTCCAAATATGGGGATGAAATCATCTCATATTTCCCGTCGTACGAGATTTTGCTTGACGAATTACGCGACTATCGATTTTACGCTGCCGATATGAACCATCCCAGCGAAGTAGCTGTTGATTTTATTCGCGAAAAGTTTGTTGCCTCAATTCTGGATAACGAAGCCATCGCATTTTCGGCGGAATTAGGAAAAATACTACCGACTCTTAAGCATAAAACACTGAATAGTAATGATAATAACTACGTTTTATTTATTGAAAATCAAATTGAAAAAACAAAGCAACTTCAAATCAAATACCCATTTATTAACCTTGAAAAGGTAATGAAAAAGTTACATGAAAAAATAGACAATTAAATTTTCATTTAACGAATGCTTTTCATATTTTTAGCCGTAGGACTATTCCCAGAAACCGGGAAAAATCCTTATCCAAAAAAAGAACAATATTAATAATGAAGTTCGTATGAGCTACCTAAAATTCGACAAAGAGGAACTGGTTAATCTGGAATACTCATTACAACGCGAATTTCTGCGCACTAACCGTTCGGGAGCCTATTCATCCTCGACTATTGCAGGTTGTAATACCCGTAAATACCACGGGATGCTGATTGTGAAGCTGGATGAGCTTGACGGAGGCAAGCATGTGCTACTTTCATCCCTTGACGAAACAATTATTCAGCATGATGCCCAATTCAATCTCGGGATTCATAAATATCCTGGTGAGTTCTACGAACCCAAAGGTCACAAGTATATCCGGAATTTTGAGATTGACACGATTCCAAAAATAACCTATCGGGTAGGTGGAGTCGTTCTTACTAAAACCCGGATGCTTGTAGAACATGAGAATCAGATAATCGTTAAATATACCCTTGAAGAGGCAAGTAGCCCGACAACTTTAAGATTTAAGCCGTTTTTGGCATTTCGTAATGTCCACCAGCTGACCCGTGCAAATATGGTTGCTAACGGGAAATATACAAAAGTAAAAAACGGGATTAAAATGAGTCTTTACGAAGGGTATCCCGAATTGCACATGCAATTCTCAAAAGCGGTCGATTTTGTGCCTGTTCCTGATTGGTCCCGAAATATTGAATATATAAAAGAGCAGTCGAGAGGTTACGAGTTTCAGGAAGATCTTTATGTCCCCGGCTATTTTGAATTACCGATTAAAAAAGGAGAATCGGTATTCTTTTCTGCATCGACTGAAGACTGTGATCCGATAGAGTTAAAAAAACTATATTCGTTCGAAAAAGAAAAACGTATTCCACGCGACAGCTTTATCAACTGCCTGATTAACTCTGCACAACAATTCATTTGGGAAAGAAAAGACGGCAAAGATATTATTGCCGGATACCCCTGGTACGAATCGATTCCATTGCAAACAATTCTTGCACTGCCCGGATTACTACTGACACAGTTGGAAGTTTCAAATTATGAGGAGATCTTAAAGACAAACCTCAGCAGATTGAAAGACGGATTGTTGCCAAAATATGTAGGAACTCCTGGAGACTACGATTCTGTAGCTGCTCCCTTGTTCGCATTCAATGCTATACAGGAACTAAAGCCTTTCAAAGAGAATAAAGAATTATGGAAAAGTTACGGTTCTGCCTTGAAAGAGATCCTGACAAATTACAAGCAAGGAACTCGTTTCAATATCCACATGGAACCGAATGGACTGATCTATGCCAAGCAAAATGGTGTTGCACTCACCTGGATGGATGCCTATATCGACGGGAAACCGGTGACACAACGCGGAGGATTTAATGTTGAGATCAATGCCGCCTGGTATAATGCAGTTTGTTTTGCCCTCGAACTTGCTGAATCAGCAAAGGATAAAGCATTTATCAGCGAATGGTCATCTTATCCGCCATTAATTGCGCAGTCATTCTTAGATACCTTCTGGAATGATGAAAAAGGCTACCTCGCAGATTATGTTGACGGGGAATACGTTGACTGGTCGGTAAGGCCGAATATGATTTTTGCGGCAAGTTTTGAATATTCGCCGATGTCGCGCGAGCAGAAAAAACTAATAGTCAGCACGGTAAGAAATGAACTTTTGACTCCGCGAGGACTTCGATCGCTTTCTCCTAAAGACTATCACTACAAAGGAGCATGTGTAGGCAATGCCGGCAACCGATCAGCAGCAGTGCATATGGGAAGTGCTTTCCCATTTCTGATTTATCCATTTGTTAAAGCATACCTAGAGATTCACAAGGCAGGTGGCCTGTCATTCGTCAAACAGATCATGGATGGATTCGAAGAGGAAATGTCGGAGCATTGTTTAGGAACACTTTCCGAAGTTTATGAAGGCAATCCACCGCATACAGCCAGGGGAGCCATTTCACAAGCATGGAATGTTGCGGGTGTTTTAAGCGCCACTTCCTTGCTCGAAAAATTCGAAGAAACAAAATAAAGGAGTAAAAAGATTTTCTCAACTCAGCTACTAAAGGATGAAAGTTTTAATGTTTGGATGGGAGTTTCCCCCGCACATTAGCGGGGGTCTCGGTACAGCCAGTTACGGATTAACCAAAGGATTGGCACAATTAGATGATGTTGAGGTGCTTTTTGTCGTTCCAAAAGCATATGGTGACGAAGATAATTCAGCGGTAAAGCAGATTATCGGGGCTAGTGATGTGTCAATTACTCAGAAAAAGGTCTTTTTTCGAACTACTGAACGGAACTTCGATTACCTCGAAGTTGAATCGAATCTTATTCCCTATTCTACCCCCGAGGAGTTTTGGAAATTGACTGAACAGCGCGTCTCTTCCCAAACACGGTTTATCCAGACTGATTCAGAAGGTAAACTTCCCTTTACCGGGAAATATGGTACCAACCTGCTCGAAGAAATTGCCAATTACGCCATTGTTGCGGAATCGATCGGTAAGGAATACGATTTTGATGTGATCCATGCCCATGATTGGCTTGCCTATCCGGCAGGGATTGCAGCCAAAAGGGTGAGCGGTAAACCATTGGTTATTCATGTCCACGCAACCGATTTTGACCGGAGCGGCGGAAGTGTGAACCCGAGGGTTTATTCAATCGAACGCGAAGGAATGGAAGTTGCCGATCAAATTATTACGGTGAGCAATCTCACACGTAATATCGTGATTGAAAAATATGGAATAGACCCGGCAAAAGTTACAACTGTTTATAATGCTGTCGAACCTGTCGAAAAAGCGGAAAATAAGGGTTACTCCAAAGGAATTAATGAGAAAATTGTGACATTTTTGGGAAGGATAACCATGCAAAAAGGTCCCGAATATTTCATCGAAGCCGCATACCAGGTTTTGCGCAGAACGGACAACGTTCATTTCGTAATGGCCGGAAGCGGCGATCTAATGGAAAAAATGATCCGGCGTGCTGCCCGTTTGGGAATCGCCGACAGGTTTCATTTTACAGGATTTCTTCACGGTGACGATGTCTTCGATATGTTCCGGATGAGCGACGTCTACGTAATGCCATCTGTATCTGAACCTTTTGGCATATCTCCGCTTGAAGCAATGATGTCGGATGTTCCGACAATTATTTCGAAACAATCGGGTGTGGCAGAAATCCTGACACACGCCATTAAGGTCGACTTCTGGGATATTAATGCCATGGCCGACGCTATATACGGAATCTTAAAATATCCTGCCTTATCAACAATGTTTAGAAAATTTGGCCGAGTAGAGGTTGACAGTTTACAATGGAAACACTCAGCCGAACACGTCCTTAAAGTCTATAAGTCCGCATTAAAAAAACCCAACACCAAAGAGATAGCGTTATGAAAACAGTTTGCCTCAACTTTCAGATACATCAGCCTTTCCGATACAGGAAATACCGCTTTTTCGACATTGGAAACGATGCCTATTACTACGATGATTTTGCAAACGAAACCATTTTGCGAAAGGCCGCTGATCAATGTTATTTACCTGCCAATAAAATCATTCTTGAACAAATATTAAAATACAAGGGTAAATTCAAGGTATCCTATTCATTATCTGGTGTAGTTCTCGATCAATTTAAATTGTATGCACCCGAAGTAATCGAGTCGTTCCAGAAACTGGCTGCGACCGGATGCGTTGAGTTTTTATCCGAAACTTATGCCAATTCGCTGGTCTCGTTGGCAGACGGCGGGTTTTTCGAATCACAGGTTAAAGCGCATGACGACCTTATTGAAGAACTTTTCGGACAACGCCCTAAGGTATTCAACAATACCGAACTAATTTACTCTGACGAAATCGGAGACCTTGTTCAGCGCATGGGATTCGAGGCAATGATTACAGAAGGGGCTAAACATATTTTGGGATGGAAAAGCCCCAACTATTTATATTGCAATGCATTAAATCCAAGACTAAAAGTTTTGATGCGCAATTTCCGGTTCAGCGACGATCTGTCATTTCGGTTCTCGAATAAAGCCTGGAGTGAATTTCCATTGACGGCCGAAAAATATGCCGGATGGATGAACAATCTGCCAAAAGAGGAAGATGTGGTAACCATCTTCGTCAATTACGAAACGTTTGGTCAGCTTCAGCATAAGAATTCCGGAATATTTGACTTCTTAAAGAAACTTCCGGAAGCAATCTTAAAATCCGGCAAACTTTCATTTTCGACTCCGTCTGAAGTTGTCAATGATCTACAGCCAGTTTCAGCAGTTCATGTACCTTATCCAATTTCGTGGGCCGACGAAGAACGCGACCTTTCAGCCTGGCTGGGAAACGAACTTCAGAAAGAGGCTTTTGATAAGCTTTACCAGCTCAAGGATCGAATGAGAAATTGTACGGATGCGACGATGCTCAAAGATTGGGATTATCTTCAAACAAATGATCATTTTTATTACATGTGTACCAAGTTCTTTTCCGACGGTGAAGTTCATAAGTATTTCAACCCTTACGGCACTCCCTATGAAGCCTTTATCAATTATATGAATGTCTTGAGCGATTTCAAAATCAGGCTTAATGCAATAGTTCCGAAAAGTGCCAAAGATCAGGAAATCGCTAATCTAAAGGATCTTGTTAACGAAAAAACTAAGAAGCTTGAATTGACAGAAACAGAGTTGAAGAAAGTCAAAAAAGAGGTCGCAGCTGCCAGGCTAATTCAGGACAAGATTGTAGTAGCATCTAAAGTTGAAGTCGTGAAACCGCTAAGTAAGGCCGCGCCCAAAAAAGCAACGCCCAAAAAGCCATTAAAAAAAGAATAGTTTGACTTTCACAATTAGACTTGTTACTGAGAAGCACAGCTTGACCGATTAAAAGAAATATGAAAAACAAAAAGTCCGGAATTTATTCGGGCTTTTATGTTTAAACGCCATTTGTATTTTTGATTGATTTCCAAAGAATCATCGATCGGAAAAGAGGTGGCAAAAGAGAAGATTAAATAAAGGTTCAGAATCCCAATGAACCACAAATATTCTATATTTGTTGGCAATAAATAAGGAATAGAATGGTCCAGGCAAAAAAAACGTTGGTGTTACCCGAAGCAAGGATGTCGGAATTAATTTTCGAAAATCCTTATCTGATGCTTATGCTCGAACATTTTGGAATATCCCTGTTGATACAAGACAAAACGGTGAGGCAGCTTTGCAAGGAACACAATGTCAGCGAGGATTTGTTTCTTTCCTTTACCAATCTGTTCAATGGCTTCCAGCCATCCGTAACCATCACTTACTCGTTTACTGATCTAAAGATCATCACCCTCTTCCTTAGAAACACACATCAATATTATCTCGAAGAAAAATATCCCCAGATTCGCAGTTATATCACGCAAATGTTTGAGCTCAACGATCAATCGGCCATGCTGATGGTTGAGAAATTCTTTGATCAGTATTTTGCAGAAGTCAAAGAACACCTGCATTACGAGGATCAGATCGTCTTTACCTATGTGAATAACCTGTTCGACTGCTTTGAGAAAAAGCAGGCAGCTTGTTTGCCCGGCAACTATTCCGTAAGCGATTACCAGGAACATCATGAAGATATTGAAGATAAGCTCGAAGACTTAAAGAACCTGCTACTCAAGCATCTTCCGCTCGATAATGATCAGCAAATACGACGCAAACTGCTTTTCAGCCTTTTTGAACTTGAATACGATCTGAATATCCATACGCGTATCGAAGATGAGATATTTATTCCGTTGGTCGAAAAAATGGAACGAACCATTAAAACCGGCTATGGTAAATAACAACATTCATATTGTCATTATTGAACCATCAACGATCATATACGAGGGTTTAAGTAGTATTTTGGGGTATTCGGATGATCATTTCAGCATCAGCAGGCTCGATAAAATGGATGATATTCCAAATTACACGATGCGCAAAACAGCGGATGTCATCCTCATTAATCCTGCTCAGGTCGAGAACAATCTGAAAACTTACAATACAATCCGTAACGGTCTCTCCCAAACCAAATGGATCGGAATAATATACGCCTATTTCGACCAGCACCTGCTTTCTGTTTTCGACGAAAGCATCAGCATCTTCGATACCCCCGAATCAATTATCAGCCTTGTGCATCGCACTGCAGACCAAAGTGAAGACAGCGAACTGAGCACGCAGGAAAAGCTTACAGACCGCGAAGTTGAAGTTTTGAAACTACTCACGGCCGGTAATTCAAACAAGGAAATCGCCGATCAGTTAAATATCAGTACCCATACGGTGATCTCGCACCGTAAGAATCTCTCGCAGAAAACCGGGATCAAATCGGTCTCGGGACTCACCATCTATGCCGTGGTAAAAAATATTATCACGCTCGATAATTTCAAGGAATGATGATGGTTCTATGAAGATTACACACACCAAACGACAAAGCGCTATCCCAACTTATAGTTAGGCATCCATTCATAATTCACCGATTTAAGGGATTGCCATACAGATACGGTGAGGATACTTTTGCAATGTTCAATTTAAACATTGCAAATGATGCGCTCATCACATTTCCTCTTAACACTTTTAGCAGGAACCAGCCTTGGATTTAACTCCGTCCAGGCTCAACAGAATCCGGATAGCATTTCAAAACCATTTTATATTGAAGGATCGTATATTGGAGATTTAGTCAGCAACTTAAATGGCGGAATCAAAAGTGGAACCACCTATCTTGGACTCGCGAATCTTAAAGCAGGCGTTAACACGCAGGCCGCCGGATGGTGGAAAGGTGGTGAGTTCCGGATCAATGCGGCGAATTCGCACGGTGGCACACCTTCAGAAAGTTTTGTGGGCGATTTCCAGGGGGTATCCAATATCGAAGCGGGTAACCTTACTTTCATGTATGAATTGTGGTACAAACAAACTGTCGGCAACCTGTCGCTTACTGTTGGCCTCCAGGATCTGAATTCAAACTTTGCAATTACAGATAACGGCGCCTTGTTTACCAACAGTTCGTTTGGCATCCATCCAAGTATTGCCGATAACATCCCCTCCCCGATTTTCCCGCTCACAGCACTGGGAGCTATGTTGCAATATTATTATAAGGACAAGCTGATCTGGCAGGCGGCTATATTTGATGGCACCCCAGACGATTTCGAAAATAATCCCTACAACACCAACTGGAAAATATCTGACAACGATGGTTATCTGACTGTCACTGAAATTCAGGTTCTCCAAAGTCTTATCCGTGACAAGACTGGTTCGTACAAGTTCGGGGCCTATTATCATCAGCATTGCGACAGCACTTCACTGGAACAAAAAAGCCATGGATTTTATTTAGTAGGCGACCAGATGGTTTATAAGACCTTATATGGAGGATGGTCGCTGTTTTCGCAGATCGGTTTAAGCCCAAAGCTTGAAAACAAGAATAACTACTACCTGAGTCTCGGCCTGAACATTAAAGGGATCTGCCGGAAACGGCCGAACGACGAAGCCGGGATTGCGATTGCATACGCCGGTTTCGGCCAGGGTTCCACACGCAACGAAACCGCTATTGAACTTACTTACCTGGCTTCAGTGAATGAAAATATCCGCATCAAACCCGATCTTCAATATATTATTCATCCTGCCGGAACCGAAACCACCCTCCCAAATGCGCTTGTTGGCTCATTAAGAATTGAACTTGATTTTTAAAAATTACAATGGATAAACTGATCAAAAACATACAGCTTTCCGACCTTAAAACAGGTGAAGAAGGAATCATCACCAAAGTTTTGGGCCATGGTGCCTTTCGCAAGCGGATCACCGAAATGGGTTTCGTGAAGGGGAAACGGGTGACGGTCATTAAAAACGCCCCGCTCCAGGATCCCGTCGAGTACAAAATCATGAATTATAATGTCTCACTTCGGCGAGGCGAGGCACAACTGGTGGAAGTCATCGGTGTTGAAGAAGCATATACCCTTGCGAAAATTCCGTTTGCAGGTACAATCGATGAAGATATTTTGAAAATATCGGCCTTACAGCAGGGAAGCGAAATCAATATCGCCCTCGTCGGAAATCCGAACAGCGGCAAAACGACGCTTTTTAATTTTGCATCGGGTTCGCACGAAAGGGTGGGCAATTACAGCGGCGTAACCGTTGATGCCAAAGAGGCAACCATGAAAAGAGGCGCTTACAGTTTCCGGATCGTAGACCTTCCGGGAACCTATTCCATTACAGAGTATTCGCCCGAAGAGCTGTATGTCCGTATGCATATCACGGAGAAGATGCCCGATATCGTGGTGAATGTCGTGGATGCCTCTAACCTCGAACGGAATCTTTTTCTTACCACGCAGCTCATCGATATGAATATTAAGGTGGTGATTGCCCTCAATATGTATGACGAACTTGAGAAACGAGGTGCCCGTTTCAATTATGAAGCACTGGGCC
>Ga0209511_1001603_pt1 | contig 19715 bp, 16 predicted proteins | sample SSSSmetaG_FD_184141 | JGI IMG/M metagenome (GOLD analysis project Ga0209511, IMG submission 184141) | Glacier valley bacterial and archeal communities from Borup Fiord, Nunavut, Canada, to study Microbial Dark Matter (Phase II) - ​SSSS... | ecosystem: Environmental > Aquatic > Freshwater > Ice >...
CAACGGTACCCCCGACAAGCCCGACGCGCGCTACGTGATCGATCTCATCGCGGGTCACGAAGTCACGCCGGCACCGAACTTCGATGCGAACGTCGTCGTCGCCGGCGTCGGGCTCACGCCCGATTGCGCGATGCGCGTGCAGCGGACGTTCGAAGGCGGCCCGCTCTCGCTCTACAAGCCGCCCACCAGCTGCACCTGCAAGTTCGAAGCGACCGTCGATGTCTCGAGCTGCTCGACGTGCTCGGCGAGCACGACGTGTACCACCGGCGTCTGCCGCAACGGCTTCTGCGAGGAGTTCTAGGATGCGGGCGCTACTTTTTTTTACCCTGGCACTCGCGTTCGCTCCCGCATGCAGCGACGATGCGAACAGTTCTTCGAAGAAGGACGCGGGCGTCGTAGTCGACGCACCCGGTGGCGTCGACGCTACCTGTTTCACCAATCCCCAGACCCACGAAGAGATCATCAACGCGTGTACGTCCGCGCAGAAGATCTACAAGTCGACCACGCTACCGCTGCTCGAGCCAGACGGTACGTTGCCAGCCTTGCCATAACACTGGTCTGCGCGACGGCCCGGGCGGATCCTACCGAGGCGCGGGACACGCGTCGGCCAACGATCACCACATCGGGCTGGACGGCCGTGCTCGACGCGTTCGTCCAGATCGATGCGGTGCCGTACAGCCAACATTCGCTCGACGAAGTCGATCCTGCGGGGACCGGGATGCCGCTGAACGAGGAGAGCGTCGCGGTCCGCCACGGGTTAGTCCGGCTCGAGGCAAAGCGCGAGAACTACTTCGCGGAGCTCGAGCTCGATGGCAATACGGTCAAGGGTCCGTCTGCTCGGATCCTCACGAGCCAGGTTGGCTGGCGCTATCTCGACCCCGACGATACCGACCACGATGACAATGCGCTCGTACGCGCGCGTGCGGGCCTGATGTTGATTCCGTTCGGGGCGCTGGTCCCGAACAACGCGCGCGATCGCTATTTCATGGAGCAGCCGACGTTCTTGCGCGCGCTGTTTCCCGGCGATATCGATGCGGGTGCAAACGTCGACGGGGCGTATGGGCTCGTGCGCTACTCGGTCGCGGCGATGAACGGTGCGCCGGTCGGTGATGCGCAGTGGGCCGGGCGCGATCCGAGCTCGAGCTACGACCTGATGGGTCGGTTCGGGACCGATATCCCGCTGCCGCATCACGGGCGGTTCGTCGCCGGCATCTCGGTGGTGATCGGGCGCGGCCTGCACCCCGGCACGCCACCGACCAAAGATTCGTTGCAGTGGGTCGACGAGAATCAGGACGGTATCGTCCAGGTCACCGAGCTCGTCGACGTGCCAGGCAGCCCTGCGATTCCGTCGCAGTCGTTCTCGCACGATGCGATCGATCTCGATGCGACGGTGCACTGGTGCGTGAAAGGGCTCGGCCACGGCCAGCTCCAGCTCGAGGGGGCGATCGCGAAGAACCTCGATCGTGGCGTGGTCTACGCGGATCCGGTCACGCGCTCTCGCGATGTTCGCGAGCTCGGGTTCTCGCTCGCGCTCGAGCAGGATCTCGGGGCGTTCGCGCTCGCGGGCCTTCGCTACGATCGGTACGACGCGGATCGCGATGCAATCGAGCAAGCCGGCGTCGCGACCGTGTACACGCACGAAGTATTCTCGACCCTGTCGGTCATGGCGTCGGCGCGATTTCATACCGCGCGGTTGATCGGCCAGTATGATCACGCGACCAATCCTTTCGGTCGCGCGGACAATGGTGAGCCGATCACGCTGCGCGCTGACAAGCTGATATTTCGCGCACAGGTGGAGTTCTGATGCGCGCGCGGTGGCTCGCGCTGGTCGCTGTCGTCGGCTGTGACCCCGCGACGAACGAGCTCGGCTATGGCGCCGCGCTCGTGATCGCGAACGCGCAGTTTCGCCCGGGCGGATTTCCCGCGGCGACGGGCGGTCCCGACACCGTACAGGTCGAGGGTGCAGCCTCGACGACGATCGGCACCTTTCGCGCGCGGCTCCATGCGGTGCTCGCGCCGGATGCAGAGGGTGCGATCATCGGGCTCCAGGGCGCAGATGGCGCGTGGATCATCGCGGCCGGCCAGCCGGACTTCGACACACCGGGGCAGCCCTCGGCGACCGCGACCTACGGCTTTGATCCGAGCGTTGCGCCGGGACCGCAAACGATCCTCCTCGCCGCGACCGATGCCGCCGGTCGCATCGGCGTGCCGAGCACGCTCGAGGTCGTCGCGGGTGCAGCCCCCGTGCCCGAAGGCGACCTCGTGGTGGGGCTGGCGTGGGAATCGACGGCGGATCTCGACCTTCACGTCATCGATCCGCTCGGTGGTGAAGCGTGGAGCGACCAGCCGAACACGTCGCCACCAGCGCAGCCTGGTGTACCCGCCGACCCTTCCGCATACCTCGGTGGCGGCATCCTCGATCACGACGGCAACGCGAACTGTCATCTCGACAACCCGGCCAACGAACACGTGATCTGGAGACCCCGCGCCGGTCCGAACGGGGACGTCGCGCCGGTGATCCCCTCGGGCACGTACACCGTGCGCGTCGCTGCTCGCTCGCTGTGCAGAGACGCGGCCGCGGCGTGGTACGTCGAGGTCTACGCGCGAGGCGTGCTGCTGGCGGCTGCGCGCGGCGAGGCCGTGCCCGACGACGTTAGCGCGGATCAACGTGCAGGCGCCGGCGTCACGGCGCTGACGTTCAAGCGCCCGTGAAGAGCACCTGCTCGTGGGGGCAGGTGAGGCTCACGCTCACGCTCGTGCTGAGCTGGGCGAGCACCGCATTCGCCGACACCGCGATCCACGGCCGCGTGGTCGACCGCACGACGCGACAGCCGGTCGGTGGAGCGGTCGTCCAGCTGGCCGGCGAGCTCGCCGCGACGAGCGACGACGGCACCTTCGATCTCGTCGTCCGCGATGGCACCTACACGCTCGACATCAGCGCGGACTGGCTCGTGTCGGCGAAGCGGCGAGTCGTCGCGAACGGCACCGCGCTCGTCCTCGCGATCGAGGTCACGCCACGCGACCACGCCGGCGAGCAGATCGCGATCACCGGAATCGCGCCGAGTGCGGTCGGCGAAATCACCGTCGATACGACGTTCCCGCGCTCGGTTCCCGGCGGCGGAGACGCCGCGAAAATCGTGCAATCACTCCCCGCGGTCGCGCGTCCTGCCGCTGGCTCGACCGAGATCGTGGTGTGGGGTGCGGCATCGAGCGAGACCCGGATCTTTGTCGAGGGCGTCCCTGTGCCCGCGCTCTATCACCTCGGTGGATATCGCTCTGCGGTCGGCAACGATCTGATCGGTGCGATCCACCTGGCGCCCGCCGCCTTCGGGGTCGATCGCGGCGGCGCGATCGGTGGCGTGATCGATATCGATCTCGGTGATCCGGCGAAGGCGCCCGCGTGGCGCGTACAAGCCGATGTCCTCGACGGTAGCGTCGAGGGCAAGACCACGATCGGCGGCGCGACGATCGCCGCGGCGATCCACCAGAGCTGGCTCGATCAGGCGATCGGCGTGATCGAAGATCCGCACCGGCTCGCGCCGAACGTGCCGCTGCCGCGCTGGAGCGATGGCCAGGTCGTGATGCGCGCACCGCTCGCCGATCACCTCGTGCTCTCCGCGTGGATGATCGGCTCGCTCGATTCGCTCGATCGCACGCTGACCTCGAGCGATCCGGTGACGCAGACCTCCGAACAAACCGATACGCGGACGATCCGCGGCGAGATCGCGCTGCGCCGCGATCGCAGCGATGGGTTCGATCGCGCTTCGGTGTGGGTCGGTCGCGATCACGCTGATGAGGCCCTCGCGGTCGGGCTCGTCACCACGAACCGGCGCAGCGATACGTGGGTCAGTGGTGCTCGCGCGGTACAGACCCGCACGCTAGGTCACGGCCTCGCGCTCTCGATCGGAGCCGACCTCGATAGCGAGCTCGCCGCCTTGTACCGTCGCGGCTCGCTCACGATCCCCGCGCGCGAAGGCGACCTTGCTATTTTTGGCCAGCCTCCGGGCGACGACGTCGCAGCCGATTCCTGGCATTCGTCGACGATCGATGCCGCCGGCCACGGCGCTGTCGATGCTGCGTTCGGTCCTGTCACGGCGACCGTCGGCGTGCGCCTCGATGCGTGGCTGCTCACCGCGAGTCGGCTCACGCCACGCGCCGGTTCGACGATCAATGTCGGCAGCCAGGACACCCAGCTGACCGAAGATCCGCGCGGCTCGATCAAGCTGCAGCTGAGCGACGATTTCGACCTCCGCGGTGATGCAGGGCTCTATCACCAAGCGCGCGCCGCGAGCGACACCAGCGCGGTGTTCGGCACGCCCAACCTCGGCCTCGAGCGCGCGTGGCACGTGATCGCGGGCGGCCAGTGGCGCCACGCACCGTTCGCACTCGAGGCCGCCGGCTACGCGCGCTGGCTCGATAACCTCGTCGCGCGCGACCTCGCGGTGACCCCGACCCTGGCGCACGCGCTCACGCAGGAGGGCATCGGTAACGTGCTCGGCATGCAGCTCACGGCGCGCGTGATCGGGTGGCACGGCCTCTCCGGGTGGCTCAGCTACAACCTGTCGCGCAGCCGGCGCAAGGACGCGGCGGATCAACCATGGCGCTACTTCGATCACGATCAGACCCACGGCATGATCGCGGTTGCCGGCTGGGAGCACGGGCCGTGGACGCTAGGCGCGCGCCTTCGGTTCGCGACGGGCGAGCCGCGCACCGAGGTCATCGGCGCGTTCTTCGATAGCCGCACGGGGCGCTACGAACCGATCCGCGGCGAGCACAACGGCACGCGCCTGCCCGCCTTCTTCGCCGCCGATCTGCGCGGCGAGCGGCGCGTCCCGCTCGGCTCGATCCATGGCGCTATCTATCTCGAGATCCAGAACCTCACGAACCGCGCGAATGCCGAGGAGCTGATCTACAGCGCAGACTTCTCCCAGCAGGGCTATCTCACCAGCCTGCCGCTGCTCGCGATCGCGGGCCTGAGGATCGAGCAGTGAGCGCCGGGAACGCGGAGATATGAAGCGCGCGCTAGTGCTGGTTACCATGATCGGTTGCAACAGTGCGCTCGATCAACGCCTCGCGACCGTCGACGAACCGCGCGTGCTCGCGATCACGACCGAGCCCCCCGAAATCACACCCGGCGCCTCGGTGACGCTGACCGCGCTCCTCGCCGGACCGACCGGCCCGCGATCGTCATCACCGACGTGGTCGCTGTGCACCGCGCCGAAGCCACCAACCGAAGACAACGCCGTCGCCGATGGCTGTCTTGCCGACGCGGTCACCGACCTCGGGACCACGTCCACCCTCGCGGTCACCATTCCGAGCGACGCGTGCCGCACCTACGGCCCCGATGTCGCGTCCACCGGGTTTCGCCCGCGCGATCCCGATGCCACCGGCGGCTACTACCAACCGGTCCGCGCCGCGGTGCCGACGTTGGGTCTCGCGTTCGGTTTCGCGCGCATCACCTGCAACCTCGCGAATGCTTCCGGTGAGGTCGCGCAAGCGTACAAGACGATGTACGTCGCAAACTCGAACCCGTCCCTCACCGGCCTGATGATCGATGGTGTGCCCGACCATGCGACCACGCGGGTCACCACGGATCACGACGTCACGCTCACCACGGGGTGGCCCGCCACAGCCGTCGAAGCGTTCTTGTATTTCGATCCCGATTCGTCGCAGCTCGTCACTCGGCACGAAGCGATGCGGGTCTCGTGGTTTGCGACCCGCGGCGACGTCGCGGTCGATGCGAGTGCAGTCGCCGAGGACGATCCGACGAGCACCGTCGCCACGACCTGGCACACCCCCTCGCAACCGGGTCCCGCGTGGATCTGGTTGGTGCTCCGCGATAGCCGCGGCGGCATCGCCACGGCGACGTTCGCTATCACCGTCGAGTAGAGGCGGTAAGCGCGCGCCGCCTGCGGCGTTCAGCAGGCAGCGGCGATGGCATCACCACCACCGCTCGAACGCTCTGTGTTCGCGCGCGATCCGAATGGCATCCTCTCCGAGGAGTGCGCCTGTGACAACGTCGCCCACGGCCCCTGTATTCGCTCTAGTGACGGTGATCGCGTACCTGGCCGGCGGGAGGCGCGGCATGCGCATCCCAGCGACCTTCGGTCCACACCCAGCGATTACCGCGAAGCTCCCACGAACCCGCGAACCAGATCTGGTTCGCGCGCTCGCGCTCCCAGTGACCATCGACCCACGCCCACTGACCGCCCTTCCACTCCCAGCGACCCGAGACCCACACGAAGCCCGCGCGCGCGGCCTGGCTCTCGATACGCAACGGCGGCGGGGCGGCGTTCGGGTATTCCGACGTCGACGTGGTGGTGACGCTCACGCCACCTTCGGTGTGCGTGTTCGTCGTCGTGGTCTGCGTGTAGCCTGGATCGACGGGACGACGCGGACCGATCTCACCGACCGAGACGCCACCTTCTGCCATCGGCGGAGGCGGCGCCGAATTCGACGTGGTCCACGTCCCTTCGGTCCACTCCCAGTGATTACCACGACGCTCCCAGCGACCTTCGCTCCAGGCGTAACCCGAGCGCTCGCGCTCCCAGTGACCGTCGACCCACGCCCATTGGCCATTGAGCCGGTTCCAGCGACCCTTGACGAACAAGAAGCCCGGCCGCGAGCCATACGTCTCGACGCGGGGCGGCGGCGGATCTTGATAGACGACGCCGGTGGTCTCCACGCCCATCGTTGCCGAGCCGCTTGCGACGCAAGCACTGGTAGCGAGAGCGATTCCGAACATTAGGACGAGGATGCGTGAACGCAGCATGCGATTTGATTCTCCGGGCTTACAGTTGGTTAGGGGATGAATGTGCCAGATCCGCCCCACCGATGGGGGTCCGGGAGCACAGTGCGTGCGTGACGAAGCTCGCATGGTTCTTGGTGGTGCTGGCGGCCTGCGGCAGCGGCAATCATGCGGCGACCGACGCGAGCGTCGACGTGGCGTTGCCCGATGCCCCACGCGTCGTTCCCGTGTTTCGCAACGTCGTGGACCTGCCTGACGCGCAGCTCGCGGACCAAGCGCTGGTGATCATCGGCGCGACCGGCGCGCAGAACACCTCGTGCAACAACTGCCACGGCATGACGCGACAGCACCTGCGCTACTGGCGCGCGCTCGGCGATAGCGCGATGACCAACTGCCTCACCGATCTCGCGGTGTCGACGCAGGCGTCCGCCGTCCACATGATCGATTGTCTGCGCACGATGCCCGAACTGTCGACCTCGGCGTTTGCACCGCAGAACCTCGGGATCTACGCGACCGCCGCGCGCCTCGATTGGTTCGACTACGTGTTTTACAAAGCATACGGCGCCGACGCAGCGATCGAAAAGAAGAACTTCCTCGAGATGGCCGCGATGCCGCACGGCGATGCAGTGCCGCAACTGACCCAAGCACAGTTCGATATCGTCGCCGAGTGGACGATGCGTGGCCAGCCCATGCTCGATAATATCCTGCCCCAGGACAACGCCCCGACCGTGTGCAACGCCGGCATTTCTGCGGACGTTGCCGCCCACACGGCCGCGCTCAAGACGACCGGGTGGCGCGCGATCAATCGCGATGCTGCGATGGCGATGTTCGATTGCGGCACCGCCACCGATCCGAAGCAGTGCCTGACCTCCCAGCCGCTGATCACCGATCAAGCGTTCGCGACCGGCTGGGCCGTGCCCGGGGCGGGCTCGCTGCGCTTGCTCGATACGGTCACGTATCAATCGTCGTACTGGAGTAGGAGCTCTCCAGACGGTCGCTTCATCGGCCACGGCGTGCGCAACACCCACACCTCGAACATCACCGATCTCGAGCGCGCTGCGACGCACATCTCGGTCGCGGCGCTCTACGACCCGGCGTTCTTCCCCGATAATAGCGGCTTCGTGTTTCAGGGCGGCACCGCGAACACGTGCCCGATCAGCGTGCTGACCGCGAACCCGAGCTCGATCTCGATGACCGAATCGGGCTGCGCGCAGGCCGACGACATCGGTCTCTACCAGCATGTCGGCAAGGGCCTCAACGGCGGCGACTACTTCACGATCGATAGCCAGTTCGTCTCGGACGATGGCGGCCATCAAGCGACGCTCAAGGACCCGAACGCGTTCTTCAGCGGCACGGCGAAGGCGTACTTCAATCCGTTCGTCCTGACGAACAACACGTACGTTCACGGCACGCAGGTCTCGATCAACCAGGCCTACGAAGGCGACTCGGTGCTGTCGCCTTCGGCGACGCTCGAGCTCACGCGCGTCTCGGATCCGAACAGCAAGCAGATCGGCTACGTGCTCCACAAGATCACCGCGACGCTCGTCAACAGCGTCTATCAAGTCCAGGCTCCCGAGATCGCGCGCTACTGCCTCTCGGGCGGCAAGCCTGGGTTCTCGTACGACGAGCGCTGGATCGTCTACCATCACTACGTGACGGCCGCCGATGCGGTCTCGCTCGGCTTCACGAGCCCGAGCGATCCGGCGTTCGCGGCGTACCTCACCAAGGGCGCCGCGAACATCTACCTGATGGATCTCGCGACGGGCGTACCGAAGCGGATCACGACCATGCGGCCCGGCCAGTACGCACTGATGCCGCACTTCCGCAGCGACGGCTGGATCTACGCCGACGTGCGCGACGACAATGCGACGAAGGAATACTTCATCGCGAGCGACGCCGCGCTTGTCTCCGAGTAGTTACTTCTCGAACCTGAAGCGCCACAGGCCGAGGACCGTGAACAGCGTCGCGAACCCGACGAGTGCCATCAGCTGCGGCACGATCTGCGCGACGCCCGTGCCCTCGCGGATCAGCACGTCGTAGTAGCCGTCGAGCGCCCACGATTGCGGCACCGCATTGCCGATCTGCTTCATGAACGAGGGCATGAACATGCGCGGGAACATGCAGCCGCCGAGCAGGCCCATCACGAGCACGATCACCGGCACGGTGCTCCCGATCTGGCGCTCGGTGCCGCCGAAAGACGACACCAGGAACCCGAACGTCACCGAGCACAGCGACAGCGCGATCGAGATCAGGACGAGCGCACCGATGCTGCCAGCGATCTTCATGCCGAAGGCGCCGACGCCGAGCCCGAACAAGAACGTCAGCTGGACGAGCGAGATCAACAGATACGGTACGAGCTTGCCGAGCAGCGCTTGCCAGCGCGGCACCGGCGCCGCGAGCATCCGCTTCCACACCCCGGTGTGGCGCTCGTGCGCGAACGTGATCGCGACCGCGAGCGACAAGAAGAAGGCGAACAGCACCGCGTTGCCGGGCACCGTGACCTGGAACGTCGAGATGTGCTCGAGCGGATGCGCGATACCCGGCGGCGTCCTCGGTTGCACGAGCGGCTTGGGCCTCACGGTTCCGCTGGAGGTCGGAGAGAGACTGCGCATCACCACGCCGGTCAACGCACCTTCGAGCGGTGCACGGATCTGGATCGACGCGCCTTCGTCGATCGCGAGCTCGATCGGATTGTCGGGGCCAAAGCCCTTCGGGACGATCAAACCGGCGGCGATCTTGGTGTGGACGACTGCGGCGCGCAACTCGTCGCCCGAGACGAACGGCTCGGCCACGAAGCCGGGCGTCTCGTTCAACGCCTTCTCGATCGCCGCGCCGCGCGCGTCATCGGCGCCATGCGTGATGCCGATCTTCTGCAATTCGCCCGCGTCCGGACCGAGCTTGAACATCGAGCCGAACACGACCATGAACACGACGGGCAGCGCGAACAGGCTGAGCAAGCGACCGCGGTCGTGCATCAGCAACCAGACCTCTTTGCGAATCGAGGCGCCGATCACGCGACGTCTCGCAAGGCTTTGCCGGTCAACGCGAGGAACGCGGTCTCGAGGCTCGCCTGCCGCGATTCGATCCGCGCGATCGTTACCCCAGTCGCCTCGATCGCCGCGATCACCGGGGCGAGGCCCGCGGTCGGCTCGATGCGCAGCACGCCATGCTCGCGCGTCACCGTTGCGTGTGCCTTCGCGGCGGTCTCGGCCGCGTCGACATCTCCCACGATCTCGATCTCGATGCCCTTCCCGGCATACTTCGCGACGAGCTCGGGGATCGTGCCCAGGGCCGCGATCGCGCCGCCGTCCATGATCGCGACTCGATCGCAGAGCGCCTCGACTTCTTCCATATAATGGCTCGTGTAGATCACGGTCATCCCACTCGCGCGCAGCGTGCGCACGGTCTCGAAGATGTAGTTGCGGCTCTGAGGATCGACGCCGACCGTCGGCTCGTCGAGCACCAGCAATTCCGGTTTGTGGACCAAGCCCGCGGCGATGTTGAGCCGCCGCTGCATGCCACCCGAGTAGGTCTTCACGACATCGGTCGCGCGATCGCTTAGGCCGACCACGCTCAGCGCCCACGTCACCCGCTCGGCGGCGAGTGCGCCGTGGATGCCATAGAGCGCCGCGAAGTACGTCAGGTTCTGGGTCGCGGTGAGCTCTTCGTAGAGCGCGAGGTCCTGCGGCACGTAGCCGAGCTTGGCTTTCGCGATGCGCGGTTGCTTCGCGAGCTCGGTGCCGCTGACCACGACCCGCCCTCTCGTCGGCGTGACGACGCCACACACCATCGAGATGGTGGTCGTCTTGCCAGCACCGTTCGGTCCCAGCAGGCCGAGGATCTCGCCCTTCTTGACGACCAGCTCGAGCGCCTTGACCGCCGTCCGATCGCCATAGTCCTTGCCCAACCCCATGAGCTCGAGCATCGACATGGAGGTGACCATACGCCATCCTTTGTGGATGCGCGTCGTCGCCGTTCCCTGCCTCAGCGATAACTTTGCGTACCTCGTGATCAGCGGCACGCGTGCCGCGGTCGTCGACCCTTCCGAAGCTGCGCCGATCGAGGCCGCACTCGCAAAGGAAGAGGTCACGCTCGCCGCGATCTGGTGCACTCATCATCACTGGGACCACACCGGTGGGGTCAGCGACCTCGTCGACCAGCACCCCGGGATCGAGGTCGTGATCAGCACGATCGATGCGGAGAAGCTCAAGCCCGAGACTCGGCGCTGCATCACGAAGCTCGTCAATGATGGCGACATCGTCGCGCTCGAAAACGTGAAGGCACACGTGATCCTAAATCCGGGCCACACGCTCGGCGCGGTCAGCTTTCACGTCGAGGACCCAGGCGTCGTGTTCACCGGCGATACGCTGTTCGCTGCGGGCTGTGGTCGCGTGTTCGAAGGCGATCCGGCGATGATGCGCGCGTCGCTCGGCAAGCTCGCCGCGCTACCCCCGACGACCTTGGTGTATTTTGGCCACGAGTACACCGCCGCTAACCTCAAGTTCGCGATCGCCGCCGAGCCGAACAACTACAAGATCAAGAACCGGATCGCCGCGCTGGAGACACCGTCAACTCCCTCGACGATCAAGCTCGAGCGCGATACGAATCCATTTCTGCGCGCCGACAGCGATGACGAGTTCGCCAAGCGCCGCGAGTGGAAGAACAATTTCAAGTAGCGGGCTGCGGAAAGTAGCGAGCAGCCGCCCAAAGCTACGGGTGTTCGGCCTCGGTGACTCGGCCGGCGCCACGCTCCCAACGTTCGAACGCGGGGCGAACGCCTGATTGCCACAGAGGCCAGGCGAGTCACCGAGGTCGTAGCGGACGCGCGGCTCGGAATGTGATCACGTCGAGCTCGGGCTAGCGTGGACCCCGCGTCACAATTCGCAACGCGGGCCGTGGAATTTACGTTCAGGCCAACTCACGCGAGCGTGACGACGAAGATCGAGCCGCCGTCCTTCGCTGCACGGTACGCGAGCTCGCCGCCCATCGCGCGCGCGAGGGAGCGCGACAGCGCGAGCCCGAGACCGAGGCCCGCGGGCCCATCCGCAGCGCCGCCGCGCGCGAACGCTTTGAACAGGCTCGCCGGGTTCGCGACGCCAGCCCCGTGATCGCGCACCGTGATCTCGATCGTACTGCCGACCCTCGCCGCCGACAGATGGATCGTGCGGTCGTCGGCTGCGCGCGCGTACTTCTCGGCGTTATCGAGCAGGTTGCCAATGATCCGCGCGAGCGCGTCGCGATCGAAGCTCGCCGTCAGCTCGTCGGGGACCTCGAGATCGAGCACCGCACCCGCGCGATCGAGCGCGGGCTCGACGGTCTCGGCGAGCCCCTTCAACGCGACGGCGAGGTTCCCGGGCTTACTCGCGATGCTCAGGTTACCGCGCTCGAGCTGCGAGAACCCGAGTACGTTCGAGACCACGCGGCCGAGCCGCGAGGCTTCTTCGCTCATCCGCTTTGCGTAGTCGCGCACCTTCATCGGGTCGCCGAGCCCGTCGGCGAGCATGTCACCGTAGAGCTGGAGACCTGCGAGCGGCGTGCGGAGCTCGTGCGCGGCCGCCGCCGCGAACTGGTTGCGCTCGCGCGCGTAGCGCTCGGCGCGCACGACCAACCACACGACGAGCAGCGCCGCGAGCACTGCGATCGACCCGACCGTCACGAACCAGATCAAGAACGTCGTCGCGATCTGCGTGGCGTCGTGCCTCGCGGCGTCAAGCGCGCTCGACTTCGGCGCGACCGTCAGCTCCCAGCCGGACACGAGCTCGGTGACCGCGCGCGCATGTTCATTGGTGTGGAGCTCGGCGACGAGCTCGCCTGCATGGCCCGCGAGCCAGCGCGTGAGCGCGGCGCGATCGACGACGAAGCCTTGCGTGAAGTTACCATCTGGCGTCGAGACCTGGCGCACGGCGACGAGCGCGGGCGCGGCCAGGAAAGACAGCGTGCGCCACTCGAGCGACGACAACGAGATCGTGATCGTCGACTTCACGGTACGTCCGATGTGGGTAGCCGGAGTGGGCTTGGGCGGATCTCGCGCGCCTGTCGGTGGCGGGCCGATCCTCTCGACCTCTTCCTTTTCGTTCGCGGTCAGCGCGTCCGGATTGCCGTAGACCCGGTTCGCATTCGTGTTCTGGGCGTACGAGCTCGAATCGATCTCGTACGTGTGCGCCTCGCGCGTCCCGTGCCTAGGGGCCTCGACGGTCTCCGCGACATTGACCACATCCTTCGCACGTTCGGGTGCGAGCGCCACCGCGAGCTGCGCGGTCACCACGTCGCGAAATGCGCGGTGCTCGACGAGCCGCTTGGTATCCGAGAGCTGTGGAAACATGTCGTTGAGCGCGGGCGTCGTGACCTTCGCATTGACGTCGATCTGGAAGTAGCCAAGCACGAGTGGATCGTCGGGCCCGATCGCGAGTGGCGAGGGCGTCACGCTCGGTCCCGGCGAGGCGCGCGGATCGTGAAACAAGTTTTGATAGTGGAAGTACGGTCGCCGCGCCTCGCGCACCAGGAGTTGATCGAGCTCGCCTCGGAGCTCGCGCGCGAGCTCGCCCGCACGCGCCGAGGCCGCCGCGACCGGTACGAGCTCGGCGCTCGCCTGGCGCGCCCGGACCTCCTGCCAGCCGGTGAGCCCCCAGCCGCCGAGCAACGCCGCGAGCACGCCGACGAGCAACATGGCGACGATCGCGATGTTAGACCGCCGCGCATGTCGGGCTTGACTTAGCGCTTGAGCCGCCACGCGTAGCCCGCTCCTTTGACCGAGGTGATCAGCTGTGGCCTGGCCGGATCGAGCTCGAGCTTCTTGCGCAGCACCGCGATCGCCATGTCGACCGCGCGGGTCTGCAGATCGCCGCGCTGACCGAACACGTGCTCGAGCAGCTCGGCTCGGGTGACCACGCGATCCTGGTGCTTGTACAGCCAGCGCACGATGCCGACCTCGCGCGGGGTCAGAGTGCTGCGCTGATCACCGCGCACGACGACCATGCGCGCCAGATCGATCGTCGCGCCATCGACCACGACTTCATCGAGCGACTCGGTCGCCGGCGCACGCCGCCCGAGGGCCCTCAACCGAGCGAGCAGCTCGCGCGCGGAGAATGGCTTGGTGACGTAATCGTCCGCGCCCTGCGAGAGCCCGCGCACCTTGTCGTCCTCGGACCCCATCGCGGTCAGCATCAGGATCGGCAGCCCCGGACGTGCCGCGCGCAAACGGCGACACACCTCGGTCCCATCGAGCCGAGGCAGCATCAGATCGAGGACGACCAGATCGAAGGTCTCCGCGAGCCCGGTCTGGACACCGGCGACGCCATCTCCGACGGCCGTGACGGTGTGCCCGTCGCCGCGCAGCAGGTCTGAAATGCCCTCGCGCAAGCTCGGTTCATCTTCGACCACCAGGACGCGCACACCTCATACTGTCACGTGACCACCCCACGGCGTGTAAGCCGTCTGTAAGGCGGCTATGATGTGCGAGATGCTTCGGGGTTTCGCCGCGCTACTCGTCCTGTTCACACCTGTGGTCGCGGCGGCCGATGATTCGGCTGATTCGACCCAGCTCGGTGCCTTCCTCGGTCCACGAATCTTTAGCCAGCACTCTGCGCTCGGCTACATCGATGGCGAGCCGGCCCATCCGATGCTCCAGAACGGCGTCGCCTTTGGTGCACGGGTCGCGAAGAACTTCGGCATCGCGTGGTTCTTCCCCGAGCTCGAATTCGCGTTCAGCTCGACCAAGACCACCACCCCGATGGGCGCGATCCAGGCCGACATTTACTGGCTCGATCCACGCGTCCAGTTCCGGTTCGAGCTCATGCCCGGCCGCCGCGTCCAGCCGTTCCTCGTGATCGGGATTGGCGTCCCCATCGGGCTGTCCTCCGCGCGCAAGACGCTCAACTCCGGCGTGATCGGCGAGGGCTATCTCGGTGCGGGCGGACGGATCAACACCGACAAGGGTTTCTCGTTCCGGCTCGATGCGCGCTTCGCGATCATTCCCGGCGAGAACCCGCCGATCTTTGGCTACGAGGCCGAGTTCAACATCGGCATCGACTTTCATCTTGGCGAGAAGCACGCGCGCTCGTCGACCGAGGTGATCGCGAATGCACCGCCGCCCGATCGCGATGGCGATGGCATCCCGGATGCGAAGGATCAGTGTCCGGATCGTCCCGAGGACTTCGACGGCTTCGAGGACGAGGATGGCTGCCCGGATATCGACAACGACGGCGATCACGTCCTCGATATCGCCGACAAGTGCCCGATGCAGCCCGAGACCATGAATGGCTTCGAGGACGATGACGGTTGCCCCGACACCGTTCCCGCCGATGTCGAGCGGCTCAAGGGCACGGTCGAAGGCCTGATCTACGCCGAAGGCGAGACCGCGGTGCGCGACTCGGCGCAGCCGTCGATCACGAAGATCGCCAAGACCATGGCGGACCATCCTTCGATCAAGGTCGTGCTCGTCGGTCACACCGATGATCGCGAGGCCAAGGCGTTCGCGACCCCGCCCGAGCAGGGCCAACCGGCGCCGGATCTCGATTCGATCGCTACCCAGCTCGCGCACGGTCGCGCCGAAGCCGTGCGTCAAGCGCTCGTCGCCGCGGGTGTGCCCGCCGGCCGGATCGTCGTCGACGGTGTGGGTGCCGAAGATCCGGTCTCCGACAACAACACGGCCAAGGGCCGGCTCGCGAACCGCCGTGTCGAGATAAAGCTGATGATCCCGCGCTGAGCCGATCGCGAGCGTCGAGCTACTTTTTGCGGCCGAACAAGCCGCGCTTCTCCGCCTTGACGTCTTCGCCTAGGTCCGTCGCGAGCTCGCGCAGCAGGTCTTGCTGCTTCTGACTGAGCTTCTTCGGGATCTCGACCTTCCACTGGATCACCTGATCACCACGGCCGCCACCACTGATGCGCGGGATGCCCTGACCCCGGCGGACGGTGACGTCGTTTGGCTGCGTGCCGGGCTTGAGCTCGACCATCGCCGAGCCCGTCACGTTCTCTTCGAGCGTGTGGACTTCGACTTCACCACCGAGTGCGGCCTTGACGAAGCTGATCGGAATCTCGGTGACGACATCGGCCTCGTCGCGCTTGAACCTCTCATCGCCCTGGACGTGGAGCACCACGTAGAGATGACCGGTGGTGCCACCCGGTGCGGTCTCGCCTTTACCTGCGAGGCGCAGGGTCTGCCCATCGTCGACGCCGGCTGGCACGGTCACCGACAACGTGGAGGTCTCGGACTGAACACCGCGACCGCGGCAATCCCCGCATGCTTCCTTGATCTGCTTACCCGCGCCGCGACAGTGCGGACATGTCGACTGGACCATGAAGAAGCCCTGCGAGTGCACGACCTGGCCTTTGCCCTGACAGGTCTTGCAGACCTCGGGCTTGGTGCCGGCCGCAGCGCCGGAGCCCTGGCAGCCGGTGCACGGAATATCGCGCGAGACTTTGACCTCTTTGGTCACGCCCCAGACGGCTTGGGGAAAGGCGAGCTCGAGATCGATGCGGAGGTCCGCTCCGCGCGCTTGGCGACGGCCTTGCCCACCCCCACCGCGGCCGCCGAAGAAATCGCCGAACAGATCACCGAACGCCGAGAATACGTCCTCGACGTTCTGCGGACCGGCCTGGCCGCGACCACGCAAGCCATCGAAGCCGTAGCGGTCGTAGGCCGCGCGCTGATCGTCATCGGACAAGATCTGGTACGCGTTCGCGCATTCCTTGAACTTGTCCTCGGCGGACTTGTCGTCAGGGTTCTTGTCGGGATGGAACTCTTGCGCGAGCTTCCGATAGGCTTTTTTTAGATCGGCCTGGCTCGCGCCCTTCTCGACCTGGAGTACTTCGTAGAGTTCGCGCATCGTCGAGGATTTTCGAGGCTTTGGGTAATGCGGCCGGCGCCAGCTGTCAAGGTATCGTGCTGGGCAGTGACAGCCCCGGCCGATCTGGCAGCCACGTTGGCGTCGGGTGTTTCAGGCCTGCACCATGAGACAACAGCGTCGAACGGCTGTTCGAGGCCGCCGGTGCAAGCGGCCTGGATCTAAGCGCATTTTTCGGATCGGCGGGGCCGACCGCGAGCCGCGCGGGCCACCGAGTACGGCACCTGAGAGCGATCCCTGCCGCCTCGACATGGCCGAGAGTGATCCCTATGTGCGACGGTGCGCTTTTGAACGAGGTCGAAGCTGCCGCGGCTTCGCCGATGCAACCACGGCTCGCGCCGAGCTCGTGATCGGTGACTCGAGGGCGCGCTCGATCCGCTCGCGGGTGCGCGGTTCACGATCAGCCCGTGGAGCTCGGCTGGCACGTCACGCGCAGTCGATCGCGGAGAGTGATCTTCGCGCGCATACGCGTTCGTCTTCGGTGCGTACGAGTGTGCGCAGCCGCACCGCGTCACCCGTGAGCAAGTCTCGCGCTTGTGATCTAAACGCGAGGTTGGTACGAAGCGGCTATGGCCATCAAGAAGGTCGACACGATCTGGCTCGACGGAACGCTGCTCCCGTGGGACAGCGCGCAGGAGCACGTGCTCGCGCACACGATGCATTACGGCGTCGGTGCATTCGAAGGCATTCGGGCCTATCAACGCGCGGACGGCAAGACCCAGATCTTCCGGCTTGGCGAACACATCGATCGGCTGCTCGATAGCTGCACGATCTGCACGATGGAGTGCACGTTCTCGCGCGAGCAGATCATGCAAGCGTGTCTCGACGTCGTGAAGTCGAACAAGATGACGTCGTGCTATCTGCGCCCGCTCGTTTATCTCGGGTACGGCGCGCTCGGCCTCGGCTCGTTCGAGCCGCCGGTGCGCACGATGGTTGCCTGTTACGAGTGGGGCAGCTACCTCGGTGACGATGGCCTCAAGAAGGGCATCAAGTGCATGGTCTCCGGGTTCACGCGTGCGAACTCCAACGCGATGATGAACAAGGGCAAGATCTGCGGCCAGTACGTCTCGAGCGTGCTCGCGAAGCGGATGGCCGTGAAGAGCGGCTTTGAAGAAGCGCTGATGCTCGATCCGCAAGGCACCGTCGCGGAAGGCACGGGCGAGAACATCTTCATCGTGAAGAACGGCGTCGTTCGCACGCCGCCGCTCGCCGCCGCGATCCTCGCCGGCATCACGCGTGACACGACGATCCAGCTCCTCCGCGAACAGGGCGTCGAGGTCCGCGAAGAGATGATCGCGCGCGACGAGCTCTACGTCGCGGACGAGGTGTTCCTGACCGGCACGGCCGCCGAGATCACCCCCGTCCGCGACATCGACCATCGCAAGATCGGTCGCGGCGAGGCCGGCCCACTGACCCGCCGCCTGCAGGAGTCGTACTTCTCCATCGTGAAGGGCAGCGACGCCAAGCACGACCACTGGCTGACGTTCGTCTGACTCGGCTCACCTACATCTAAACCGGGGAATCTCAGGATCGCCACGGTCTCGTACCGGCGAGCCTGCTAGACTTCGAGGGCATGCCTGCTGCGGCTGCTGGTTCACCGGGCGAGATCCTGCTCGACAAGTATCGCGTCGAAGACGTGATCGGAGTCGGCGGAATGGGTCGCGTCGTGCGCGCGAGCCACATGTATCTGCAGACGCCGGTGGCGATCAAGCTGCTGCTGCCGCAGATGGCCGAGATTCCGAGCACGGTCGCACGGTTCCTGCGCGAAGCCCAGGCGACCGTGAAGCTGCGCAGCGAGCACATCGCGCGCGTGATCGACGTCGGCATGCTCGGCGACGGCACACCTGTGATCGTGATGGAGTTCCTCGACGGGTTCGATCTCAACCAGATCCTCCGCCACCACGGTCCGCAGCTCGTACAGCCGGTCGTCGATCTGATGCTGCAGGCGTGCGAAGGGCTCGCCGAGGCGCACTCGATCAACATTATCCATCGCGATATCAAGCCGTCTAACTTCTTCATCACGCGTCGGCCCGACGGATCGAACTTACTCAAGATCCTCGATTTCGGGATCAGCTCCGCGGGCGGCTTCGAGAGCGAGCTCACCGGCACCCAGACGGTCGTCGGTACGCCGACCTATATGGCGCCCGAGCAGATGCGGACCGCGCGCTCGACGGACTCGCGCAGCGACATCTGGTCGATGGGCGTGGTGATGTACCAGATGCTCGCGGGTCGGCCGCCGTTCGAAGCGGAGTCGTACGCGGAGCTCGTGCTCAAGGTCAACGGGGATCCGCCGACGCCACTCCACATCAACCATATCCAGCTTCCGGCCGGCCTCGAGCAGATCGTGATGCGTTGCCTCGAAAAGGATCCGCGCAACCGGTTCCAGACCGTCGGCGAGCTCGCGCGCATGATCGCGCCTTACGCCTCGGATCCGATGAACGCGGCGCAGTCGGCGGGGCGCGCCTCGCGCATCCTCGCGCGCGACCGCAGCAGCAATCTCTCGCTGTCCTCGGTCCACATGGGATCGAGCGGCGCGATCACGCCACCGCCTACCTTCACGCCGAGGAGCTGGCACCATACCGGGGGCTCGTCGGTCGGTGGTGCGGTCGGCCAGATGGGGACGTTCGGGACCAGCCACGGCACCAAGATGCTAAGCGGCGGTCGCGGCATGGTGATCGGGATCGTCGCCGCGCTCGTGGTCGTCGCTGGCGCGGTCGGGTTCGGGATCTCGAGCTCGATGGGCAACAAGGGCGACAGCAGCCACGTCGGCGCGCCAAATCCGCTCGAGCGCACGATGTCGACGGACAAGCCAGACAGCGGCTCGAGCGCGGTCGTCGTCGAGACTGCCGGCTCGGCCGTCGAGACCAGGCCCGCCGAGAAACCCGATATCGGTGCCGCGGCCGGTACGGCCGTGAAGGCGGATCCTGTCGCCGAAGTGAAGCCCAAACCCGTGAAGCCCAGCCCCGTGATGACCGAGCCGATCACGGCGCCAATAACGGCGACCACGATCGATCCGGTAACGACCGCGCCGGAACAACAGCCGACGGTCGACACCGCGACGGTCGACACCGCGAAGCCGACCCCGCCGAAGCCGACCCCGCTGAAGCCGACCCCGCCGAAGCCCA
>Ga0209511_1001604_pt1 | contig 19703 bp, 10 predicted proteins | sample SSSSmetaG_FD_184141 | JGI IMG/M metagenome (GOLD analysis project Ga0209511, IMG submission 184141) | Glacier valley bacterial and archeal communities from Borup Fiord, Nunavut, Canada, to study Microbial Dark Matter (Phase II) - ​SSSS... | ecosystem: Environmental > Aquatic > Freshwater > Ice >...
ATCATTGATGCTTTGCGGAATTTATTTCTATACATTGAACATGAATACTACTTTTTATTCAGGTAAGCTTTTAAAATACCATCATTCAATTACCGCAAGGTGGGGTGTAGGATTGGTGCAGGGATATCAGAACTTTGAAAAATTGATACCTATTACAACTGAAAAATGAAAAAGCTTTTTCCTTTATTCTTTTTATCTGGAGTTCTTATCACTGTACAGGCACAGGAAAAGATTGTAACTGGGAAAACAAAGTCTGATAAGATATTGGTGAATGCAGAGCCAAAATTTGAAAACTCAATTATGGAAAAAGAGACGAAGGAGAAACTAACTCTTGCTGACAGTAAAACGAGAGCGCTATTTCAAATGGTGGAAGATCGCGGTTTAATCGTTGCTGGAAAATCAGAGAGTGAACTCAGTGCTGAGATAGTGAAGCTTGCGAAAGACGAATTTGGAATGGTGGAGCATTGGCATAAGAAGATCGTCAGGGCAGGAGTCAATACGCTTGAATCGTATAGTAAAAATCCAACAGACCGGATTATCCAGAAAGATGATATTGTAATTTTAGACTTTGGACCCAACTACCAGGGGTGGGAAACGGACTTTGGAAGAACCTATGTCATGGGCAATGACCCTGAAAAATTGAAATTGAAAAAAGATGTCGAAGCTGCCTGGTATGAAGCGAAAGAATGGTACACGAAGCAAAAACAACTTACTGGTTCGGAATATTGGAACTATCTTATTGAGCTAGCGAAACGCTATGGTTATGAATTTGGAGGAGAGATTGGCGGCCATATAATTGGTCATTATCCACATGAGCAACCTGATTTAAAAGGTGATCTTAGTTTGGATGTTCATCCGGATAATCACACCAGCATCTTGTTATCCGATAAAAATGGAAACCGCAGACAATGGCTTTTGGAAATTCATTTTGTAGATAGGAACAAACGTATTGGTGCATTCTATGAGCAATTATTGAATTAATTACCATTTCTATTTCCAGTGTCTAATCTATCTCTGTCCGACAGACCCGCACTTCTACTGATCGATATTCAAAAAGGATTTGATACTATTTCTTATTGGGGCGGACAGAGAAATAATCCCCACGCTGAAATAAGAGCAAGTGAATTACTTCAACTATGGCGGAAGAAAAAACTTCCGATCTACCATATTAAGCATTGTTCATTCAACCCAACATCATTATTGCATTCAACGAATCCCGGAAATGATTTTAAGGATATAATTTGTCCTATTGCCGGTGAGCCTGTTGTGGAAAAGAATGTTAATAGCGCATTTATCGGAACTGATCTGCAGTCGCAGCTAGACACTTTAAAAATTAAGAAACTTGTGATCGTTGGCTTGACAACAGATCATTGTATTTCAACAAGCACGAGAATGGCTGGCAACTTAGGGTATGATGCCTATCTGGTTGCAGATGCGACCGCCACTTTCAATAAGAAAGGTTTTGATGGAAAAAATTATTCTGCTGAAATAATTCACGAAACGGCTTTGGCAAGTTTAAATGAAGAATTTGCTACTGTTGTGAATTCTGAATTTATTAAAGGAATAATCAATGCCGTGTAGAGAATATTTTCTTCATTAGAAATGGTAAGACCTCTATCAAAAAATGAATATTTTCTTAATATTTTTTTTATGTTAAAATAAACTTCCTTTCTGTGAGGTTGCTTAACACAATGACAAATTTTCTTTAACCTTCAAAAAGGTATTTCATCAAAGTAGTTTTCAATTTTTGCGGGACAAGCAATTTAATCTAAATCCCTATGCAAAAATCTTTATCTCATTCAGTAGGAGACCGACCTATTCTTAAATGGATATTGGTATCGGTCTTTTTAAGTATGTGTGCTTTCCAGGTGCAGGCCCAGAGAGCTGTTTCCGGAAAAGTTGTTTCCGGAGAGGACCAGGCTCCATTACCAGGAGTCAATATCCTTGTAAAAGGTTCAACAAATGGTACCATTACCGACTCAAACGGAGTTTATTCTCTTACCGTCAATTCAGAGAACGACATACTGGTATTTTCTTTTGTCGGTTTTATTAGTCAGGAGCAACCTGTTGAAAATCGTACTAACATCGAAATTGTTCTTGCATCCGACGCAAAGCAACTTTCCGAGATTGTGGTGACGGCGTTAGGTGTCGAGAAAGATGCTGCAACATTGGGGTATTCTCAGCAAAAAGTACTGGGAGCTGATTTGGTTAAAGCCCGCGAATCAAACCCCCTTAATTCACTGGTAGGAAAAGTTGCAGGTCTCACAGTAGGACCATCCTCTGAGATGCTTGGACGTCCGCAATTAGTACTCCGCGGTGAAACAAATTTGTTAATAACAGTAGATGGTGTGCCGGTTGTGTCGGATTCCTGGAATATAAGCCCGGACGACATAGAGAGTTATACCGTTTTGAAAGGCCCTGCTGCTGCTGCACTTTATGGATCACGTGGGCAGAATGGTGCCATAATGATCACAACCAAAAAAGGAACCCGTGACCAGCGTGGGTTCTCAATTGATTTTAACTCCAGCACAATGATTGAGAATGGTTTTATTACTATTCCGAAAGCACAAAATCAGTATGGTGGAGGTGAATATAATACCTACCGTTTCGGGGATGATGATTTTGGCCAGGCAGGAGGTTACAATCAAAATGATTACGATGTATGGGGACCGCGACTAAATGGACAATTGATATCCCAGTATGATAGCCCGATAGATCCGGCCACTGGAAAAAGAACTGCCACTCCATACACTGCAAGAGGAACCAATAATCTCCAGCACTTTCTTCGTCCAGGTTTACTAATGACAAACAATATTGCCGTTTCTGCTTCCGGTGATAAATATGATGTGCGCGCTTCTATTTCTAATACCCACCAGGGAGGAATAATACCTAACACACAATTAGACATTACGAATTTTAATATTTCGTATGGATATGACTTCAGTCCAAGATTGCGTTTTGAATCAAATCTGAATTACAGCAAACAATACACGGATAATATTCCAGATGTTAACTACGGACCGAACAGCATTATTTATAACATTGATGTTTGGTCGGGCGCTGACTATGACGTAAGGGATCTGAAGAACTACTGGCAACCCGGGAAAGTAGGATCGCAACAGTATAACTTTGAATATGTTCGTTACAACAATCCTTACTTTCAGGCAAACGAGTGGTTGCGAGGACATCACAAAACGGATATCTATGGTTATCTTTCACTGAATTACAAGATCACTGATTGGCTCAATGCATCCGTAAGAACTCAAATTACCAGTTGGGATGTAACTCGCACCGAAAAATTTCCATTCTCTGCTTCTGCTTATAACCGTGATCAGAAGTCAGGTGATTACAGGGAAGATAAACGCACCTTATTCGAAAATAATACGGACGTATCGTTGAATGTAAATAAAAATGTAACTCCTGACATTAATATTTCAGGTCTTATTGGTGCTAACCTAAGAACGTATCTATATAACTCCAGCTATGTCACTACTGACTACCTGATTGTTCCGGGGGTATATAATTTCGGGAATTCAAAAAATCCTGTAAAAGCGTACAACTATAATGCTCCTATGCAGGTAGGTAGTGCATACTATTCCTTTGATTTTTCCTATAAGCGCTATGTAACGTTATCCACTACCGGTCGATATGATAAATTTTCAAATTTGCCAACAGGAAACAATGATGGATTTTATCCGTCCGTTGGTATCAGCACCGTGTTGAGTGATTACATAAAATTCCCTGAAAAAATCTCATTTTTTAAATTACGTGCTACGTATGCTAACGTTAAGAATACGAATACATCGGCTAACATCGGTCCTGCGTGGGCTGCAAGTGGGTATGGAAATCCCCTTTCGTATGGAGATGTCTATTCATCAGCGTATGATGGTCCGAATTATACGACAACCAATCCATACAATATTTCACGACCTTATAACAATCAACCAGCTGCTTACTATACAACACAGTTGGCCAATTCGCAAACGAAAGCCAATTCAAATGCTACTACCGAGTTTGGTACTGCTATCAAGTTTTTGGACAACAGGATAGGACTGGATGTGACGTATTTTGAATCTACCCGTGGGCCTCAAACGGTAGTATCACAATGGGATGCTGCTTCCGGGTTTAAAGGACAAATAATTAATGGAATCATAACAGAGAAAAAGGGATGGGAAGTATCCATCAGCGGCACGCCTGTTAAAACCTCTGGAGGATTAACCTGGAATGTTCTGGCCAACTGGTCAACGTATGTGGAAAGATATAAAGAGTTTTTCGGAGGACTTACCTCTGTTAATGGAGGCATTATAGGTGCAGATTCCAGGATCACGTATAATCTTGGAGATCGTGTAGACGGAAATTATGGATATAAATTTTACCGTGACACGGAAGGCAATATTATTCACAAGAGTAACGGGGATATTTACAAGGATAATCTTGTAGCTCAAAAACTCGGGAACTATAATCCTGATTGGGTTTGGTCTGTTGTCAATACAATCAGCTATAAAAACTTCTCCTTTAATTTCCAATTTGATGGTAGAGTAGGAGGAGTTGGTCAGGATTATGTTTATAAAAAAATGTTGCAGGGGGGTAGCGAACTATCCACAACAGAAGGTGCCTACGGAATAGCACGTTTGGCAGAATTTAATGCAAATCCTAATAATGATCCTAACAAGGCACCTGCTGCTACTTATACAGGACAAGGAGTTTCATTAACGGCAGCATCAGCTCTTCCTACAGTAGATCCGCTAACGGGACAAATCACAAATATGAGTGAATTGAAATTCCAGAGGAATACAACTCCCTACACACTACAGGATTATATCGGAACTGAAACCAAGTTTGATGAACGGATTTTGATCAGTAAAACATTTGCGAAGCTGAGACAAGTTACCCTCACGTATAACTTCTCAGCGAATACATTGAAAAATACTCCGTTCCATAAGGCGAGCGTTTCACTCGTGGGTCGTGATCTGTTTTATTTCTCGCAACGCACTGATGTAGACTGGGATTCATTCATCGGTACTTATAATACAGCCCAGGATCTACGGTCACCAACGCAACGCAAGTATGGCGTTAATATCAACTTAACATTTTAATCGAATAAAGAATATGACACTAAAAATTAAAATAGTTGCGACCGTCTTTACCCTATTGATGCTAGGTGGTTGCCAGGATTACAATGTGTTGGTAAAAAATCCAAATTTACCGACCTCGGCCCCTCCATCACTACTTCTGACCGGTGTGCTTGAACACATGAATGATCAAAATGCGTGGGATGGAAAGCTAGGCTCCCAGAGCGCTGCTCAATTTTATTTAAGTACGTATGATTATTATGGTACCAATAACTATGATCAACAACCATTTATCAAAACGAAAGACAATTTTGAATATTTAAAAGTCTTGCAAAACCTGGTGCAAATGGATGTTGAATCAAAAAATGCCGGAAAGCCGGCACTAAATCCGTATAGCGCGCTTGGAAAATTTTTACGCGCATTTTACTACAACCTGATGTCCCAAAAAATGGGTGACATTCCATTTTCCGCAGCACTACAGGCTGATAAAAATACCGCGCCTCAGTATGATTCTCAAAAAGATGTTTACAAGCAGATCCTTGCACTCCTGGAAGAGTCTAATTCAGACCTTAGTAAATTAATTGCAGCGAATGACGGAACGTTGCTTGGTGATATTTACCTCGGAAATAATCTTACTGCATGGAGAAAGATTGTTAATGCCTTTACACTACGGGTTCTAATAAGCCTTAGTAAAAAAGAGAGTGACGCTGATCTTTCCATAAAACAAAAGTTTGCAGCAATTCTTGCAGATCCGGTAAAATATCCTGTTCCAACAAGCCTGAGCGATAACTTACAATATGTTTTTAACTCATCGTATAATCCGTATCCCAAGAATCCAACAAGTCTTGGCAGAGATGGCACGCGTGAAAATGTCGGATCAACGTTTCTGGATCTGACTACTTCATTGAATGATCCCAGAACATTTATTGTTGGGACACCTGCGCCGGCAAAACTCCTGGCAGGAAAATTATTCTCTGATTTCGCTGCTTATGCAGGTGCTCCTGCCGGACTTAGTATGAGTGAGTTGGGTACAAACGCTCAGGGTGGACAGTACTCGTATATTAATGCGCTGCGATACTCGTATGATTTTGCCGGATCAAAGGCAGAGCCTGCTATTATTATCGGTTACCCGGAATTGTGTTTCAATATTGCAGAAGGTATCAACAGGGGTTGGGCTGCAGGAAATGCAAATACCTGGTATACTAACGGAATAACTTCAGCGATGACTTTTTTAGGAATTAGCGATGGAAGTTCTATACCTGTAGGAAATCTTACAGGTACTACTATTTATGGTTCTGTTACTGTTTCAGTGACAAGTTATCTAGCGCAACCTTCGGTTCAGTACTAAGGTGGAGCAGTTGGTCTCACTCAAATTTTGAATCAGAAATATCTAGCCTTCTGGCAGAATTCAAACTGGGAAGCTTTCTTTAATCAAAGAAGAACTGGTGTTCCGGTTTTCTCTGAGGGCGTTGGAAGCGGAAACGGAAATAAAATCGCGAAACGTTGGCAGTACCCGAGAGCGGAAGCAGATGCAAATACCGCTAACTACAACGCCGCGGTTCAAAGTCAGTACAATGGTGCTGATGACTTGAACGGCATTATGTGGATTTTACGATAGACATTGCCAGTTAATTGGGTTGACCGGGGGCATTGGGGCCCTCGGTTTTTTTTGTTAAATTACATTACACGATTTTTTCCTTACGCTTAAAATTTATGAGACTTCTTTGCGCTTGCTTTATCCTTTTATTTTTGTCCTGCTCTGAAAAAAAAGGCAAAGTATCTTCCGATGAAATGTGGGTCTCATACGCACCTGCCGGAAAGGAATACACCAGTATTGATAAGAATGGATCTACGATAATTCCAAACGGGAGAGTCATAACGCCCTACGGAAAACAAATTATCGTTGCGCCGCATCCATTTGGTTTGGTCCTTAGCCCTGACGGGAAGACAATCGTAACGGCTAATTCGGGAGTAGGCCCCTTTTCAATTTCAGTTATTAAAGACTATACTACTAACTCTCCGATCATACGTCAAATTCCTGATGGATTAACGCAGGAAAAAGGAATATTAGAAGCAACATTTATGGGTCTTGCGATTTCTCCTGACAACCGTAAAGTCTATGTTGCCGGTGGTCAACAGAATAGAATTTATATTTTTGATTTGAATACAGGAAAGAAACTTGGTGAAATTCCCTGTAGTGGATCATTTGATGGAGCAGACTATACCGATGGATACATTGGTGACATGGTCATGAGTAAGGACGGATCAAGACTATTTGCCGTTGATCAGATCGGGTTTCGTTTAATTGTAATTGACATAAAAAGTAATGAAGTAATTCATACAGTAAGAACAGGTCGCTATCCATTCGGAATTTCGATCTCGCCTGATGAAAAGACAGTATATGTTGCAAATGTCGGTATGTTTGAATACAGCTACCTGAAAAGTCTTGATCAGAGTGACCTGATAAACACCGCTGCCAAATTTCCGACCACAGCCTTTGGTTCTGATGAAATGAAACAAGGTGTGAAAAATGATACACTTGAGTTCAGTGGATTGGGTGATCCCAATGTACCGGAATCATTTTCTGTATGGAGTTTTGATGTCCGCAAAGAAAAACCTGAGCTAACTTCAAAAATAAAGACGGGCGTTTTGGTGGGAGAGGTGCTTGAGGGAATAGCCGCAGTGGGCGGTTCAAGCCCCAATTCAATTGTTGCGTTGGATGACTATGTGTACGTGAGCAATGGCAACAATGATAATATCTCCGTTATTGATGTGAAGCAAAATAAAGTAATTGACAATATCGAACTTACACTGGACCCGCGTCTTGGAAACCTAAAAGGTATTATTCCTTTTGGGCTCACCGTTTCAGGTGATCAAAAGAGATTATTTGTCGCCGAAGCTGGAATCAACGCTGTCGGCGTTATTGACATTGCCTCCAGGAAAGTAATAGGTCATATCCCTGTTGGATGGTTTCCTTCGAAATTAAAAGTTACTCCTGACGGAAAACAATTAATCGTTTCAAATGCGAAAGGATTTGGAAGCGGACCAAATGGAGGAAAAGATTTTAATCCTCCTTACAAACATCCCTATGCCAGCTATATCGGTGCTTTAATGTTGGGCAGTGTTTCCGTTATTGATATTCCGGCAGACGAGGAGCTGAAAAAACTTACTGAGAAAGTTATAACGAACAACTTTAATTTTAAGCAAGCTGCAACTTCTCCAAATCCAATTCCACCATTTCCTGCAGCGAAAGCGTCTCCCATTGAGTACATCGTATTTATTTCCAAAGAGAACCGTACCTACGATGAAATCTTTGGTCAGAATAAAAATGGTAACGGAGATTCAAGTTTGGCACGGTATGGGAGAAATAATTCTTTTACAAATAAAAATAAATCACAAGCCGTGAACAATGCCACGGTGATGCCAAACCATCTTGCCTTAGCAGAACGATTTGCAATCAGTGATAATTTCTATGTGGATGCCGATGTTTCCGCGGATGGCCATATCTGGCTTACTAATACATATCCCAATCAGTGGATGGAGACACATCACCCGGCAGCCTATGGCGGAAAACGTGAAAACAAACCAGGATCCAAAGCACCTGGCAAATTTGGAATGACGGGAGCGGCGGGGGCAATATTTCCGGAGAGTTACAATGAGCACGGCTCCATGTGGGACCACCTTGCAAGGAATGGAAAGGAATTTTTCAATTTCGGATTTGGAGTGGAATTTGATGCAGGAAGCATTTCTGACTCAACACTCAAATACGGAGGTGTCAGGTATCTTGTGAATTATCCATTACCTGGGCCATTGTATAACAGGACCTCAAGAAAGTTTCCAACATTCAACATGGCGATCCCCGACCAGTTTCGCGCGGACGTATTCATTGAGGAGATCAATGAAAAGTACATCGCAAAAAAGAAAGATTTGCCATCGGTGTTAACACTTCAATTATTAAACGATCATGGAGCAGGTGAGAGGGCTAACGCCGGTTTCCCCTACAATGAAAGTTATATGGCTGATAATGATCTGGCACTTGGAAGGGTCATTGAATATTTAAGTCATTTGCCCCAATGGAACAAGATGATGATCGTAGTAACGGAAGATGACGCACAGGGAGGAGTTGACCACATTGATGCTCATCGAAGTGTGTTGATGGTAATATCCCCTTACGCAAAGAAGAATTTTAATAGTCATGATCATCTCAGTTTTGGATCAATTTTCAAGACGTTCTGGAATGTCTTGGGAATACCCTATCTCAATCAATATGATTTTGGAGCGAATGACTTAAATGATTGCTTTTCATCGATCCCGGACATCACTCCGTATAACGCCGTTCCTGTTGATGCACGGATTTTCGATCCCGCGAAAGCTCTCTCACCATTACATGAAAAATTTGATTGGGAAGCAGCAAGGAATTCCCCTAAACTTGATGATCCCGATGACATGATAGAGCAAAAGAAGGATGACGGAAGGAAAAGTGTAAATCATTGATTTCAGGTGATCGAAAGATCGTAGTTTCATTGCTCCTCACTCGGTTTCTCTTTCGTTTCAAAATCAAAAGACATTAAAATAGCGATTAAAAAAATAATTGCAGGAAGTATAAAGTGCGTGTAGTGATCATTGATAAGGTAACGTGTAACGATGGCACCGAGCATAATAATACCAATCAATATACTTCCCAGTCGCCTTGACGTTGCGGCAGTCATTAATAGTAATATTCCTCCAATAAATTCAACTGTTCCAACACTATAGTAAAACCATTTTGGGTAATGAGCTTGTTCAAAAATTGGCTCTGTCTCGTCAAGAGAAATAAATTTCAATAAGCCTATTATAATGAATGATATCCCTACCATCCAGATCAAACCTACCCGTATACGTTTCATATCAGTAATCGTTTATTGCCGGAATTTTGTTAAGAGTTATCGTAGAGATGTATGAATTTAAATAAAATTCAGCGTATTTACCAAGGGGTTGCTGGAACAATATGTAGCGAGCATAATTGTTTCTTTACCTTAGCATTTTTATCAATTCTTTTCAAAATGAACTACTGGCTTGTAAAATCTGAACCTTTTAAATATAGCTGGGAGCAGTTGGTTAAAGATGGTAAAACTTTCTGGGATGGTGTCCGCAATTACAGTGCGCGCAATAATTTGAGAGCAATGAAGAAGGGTGATCACGTTTTATTCTATCATAGTAACGAAGGACTTGCCATCGTAGGCATCGCGGAAGTTCTAAAAGAGGCATATCAGGATCCAACGACTGCCGATCCGAACTGGGTTGTTGTTGATCTTAAACCTATCAAACCTATTACCAATCCGGTAACACTGGCACAGGTCAAAGCCGAACCAATATTAAAAGACATGGATCTTGTAAGGCTCATGCGATTATCTGTCGGAGCTGTGAAAGAACATGAATACAAGAAGATACTTGAAATGGGAAGGATGACCTGATAAACAAGTGTGAAGCATTGAAAAACATGTGATGACACGCGGGTGGCAACGGGGATAACTTCTTTATTTTACCCGCATCGAAGCAATCTAAAACTTGCGAGTTAGGAATTAAAAAATGCAGGCAGGATATTCTCACAGGAAAGGAATTGAATGATTACACATAAATCCATTCTATTTTTATAAATTGCCATCTGTAAATTTAATATAGCATTGATCTGAATTTACTCTTACATCCTTACCTCATGAATAAAATGAATTCTCTTTTTATCGCCGCAACTATTGTTCTTTTAATCTCGTGTGGGAAATTGGAGCATCGCGAAGACGCAAGCAACACTTCATCTGTTTCGGTAGAAACAAAGCCAGGTAATACGGACTATAAACCGGCATTTAAAGGTCAAAACCGCATTGGAAGTGTTACGTCAACCACTCGATATGAAGGTAGGATATTAGATACCTCCCTGGTGAGGCCGTGGGGTATTGCTGCACTTCCTGATGGAAGATTTCTAATCACGGAGAAAGAAGGAAAATTGCGTATTGCTACAGCAACTGGTAGCATGAGTGCACCCATCAATGGTATCCCAGCAGTAAATGCGGAAGGGCAAGGTGGTCTTCTTGGAATTTGTCTTGACCCTGCCTTTGTTCAAAACAAAATGGTGTATTGGGCATTCTCTGAACCAGGAAATTTAACTGCAGTAGCGAAAGGAAAATTATCAGCAGATGAAAAAAATCTCGAAGGTGTAACTGTTATTTATCGCGCCACACCAGCATACAAAGGGACACTTCATTACGGTGGTCGTGTCGCTTTTTCAAAGGAAGGATATTTATTCGTATCGACTGGTGAGCGTTCAGATCTTGAAACGCGTCCTCAAGCTCAGGATATTAATTCAGGATTAGGTAAAGTAATTCGTATTACCACCGATGGCAAACCAGTGGGGGGTAATCCATTCGAAGGCAAAGCCAATGCGCGACCTGAGCTCTATTCTTACGGACATCGTAATGTGCAGGGAATTGCTTTTCATCCTGTCACAGGAGATCTATGGGAAACCGAATTCGGACCAAGGGGAGGAGATGAATTAAATCGTGTAGAGCCAGGAAAAAACTATGGCTGGCCGATTATAACGTATGGAATTGAGTATGCAGGTAAAAAGATAGGAGACTCCATCCAGCAAAAAGTAGGCATGGAACAACCCGTTTATTATTGGGATCCTGTCATCTCTCCCAGTGGAATTGCCTTCTATACCAGCGATGTTATTCCTGAATGGAAGAACAATTTGTTTATTTCAAGCCTGAGTGGTATGCACATTTGCCGTGTTGTTATTGAAAACAATAAAGTAGTTGGTGAAGAAAGACTTTTGTCTGAAGAAGAACAACGTTTCAGAGATGTTACGCAAGGTATCGATGGCGCGTTGTATGCAATAACGGATCAGGGAAGATTGTATCGGGTAGGGAAGAAATAAATATATAAGAGGTCGTAAAGTTGGGATATAACGTGAATGTTCGCTACGAGCTTCGCTTTGAAATAGCGTACATGTTATTGATGCACAGATTTGTTCTATTTCGACTTAAAAATGTTACTCTCTGCGGCCATCTTTCTATACTCAGGCATGATCGTATCGTAGAGCGCTTCATCCACTTTTTTTAAAGAATTCATCAATCCACCAATACCTGAATCTTTAAGGCTTACGCGTTGCTTTCGTATGTCTTCCATTTTCTTTCTAATAGTCCCTTCCAGTTTAATAAGTTCTCTCTCTGTCATTACATTCGATTTTCTTCTTCGCGCTGTAATATAGAAACTATCCTGACAATTGAGCATCAGAATAAATCTTCCCACGAAGAATTCCTTTTAAAATGAATACGAGTAATTCAATGTGCCGGTGAGTTCGGTAAAGGAGGGCTGTGTACCTATGGATTCTAATTTTTTTAAAATATTAAAACTAACGGAAAAATTATTTTTACCTTTAATAAATCTCTTATTTTCGTCTTCCCTTTTTTCGCCTACTTTTTTTTGTGGTGGTGCATACGAAAAACTTATTTGATTATTCCATATCGGGCTGCTGGGCGTGTTACCTGTTGTTTGATTATATGAGGTAGCGTAAGAACAGCGAAGTGTCTTGTCCAAAAGAGTCTTGGTTGCATTAATGCCTGGTCCCAGGAAAGTGGTATTGCTACCGGCTGCATTATTGCTGTACATATTTGCTGCGATAGAAAGCGTCAGTTGTGATGCCGGAATTGAATAACTGTAAGAAGTGTTTGCATTGAGGAAATCAGATAGCTGTGCATCTTTTTCACTTGCGGCTTTGTTGCCAGCCTGCTGCTTACTTACCGTTAACATGAGACTTTGTGGTTTTTCTTTTGTACCAAGCATCCTGCTGATCGTGACACTTGTCGTTTGACTAACCTGGTAGAAGTTCAATGTATCAAGATTATTTTTATAAAATGGGTCGGATAACGAGCGATTTTTGGTGTAAGACAAAAAATTAGAATAGTTACCCGAAATATTCCATTTATCATTTGGGACGTACTGAATAGTGGCAGCGCCTACTGTACGGCTGGTAGTGGCAGTGCGGGAATGATCTAAATTATTCTCTTGTACTCCAATATTAGTGCCCAGCGTTATTTTATTGTTGAGCAAACGTATATTGGTTATCACTGTTATATTACGCATGTCATTATTGAAGTAATACGCACCGAGCGTTTGATACTCTGGAGCAATTCGTTCATACTTGAGCTGAATGGAGTATTGCTTTACCTGGTAACCTATGCTTCCGTTGAATGCATCGAAAGAGCGGGTAGTACTGTTTTGGGGAAGCAAGCCCTGCAATAAATTATGAGTGGGTTTTAAATGTGCGGTATCATGCTCTGTATTCCCGAGCGTATTGGTGTTAAGTACCGATACGGAATATTCCAGATTGAGAAAAAATTTAGAAGATAACTTCTTGCGTAACGCCAGCCCCATGGCTACATTTTGTTGAGGGGTGATCTTGTTTTCAGACAATACAAACGGAATAGAGTTTGGATCATCTTTGGCAGAGAATATATTAAAAGTGAGGGCCTCTCCGTTGCTTTCATATCCTACTTTAAGTCCATAACCCATGCGCTGAAAAGATGCCTTGTTATGCTGCAGTGAATCGGATAGATTGAATGGAACTGCTTTATTTAGCCTTCCATACATGAGCGCGATGCGCCATTTAGCAGGAGTAAGTTCAACTCCACCACCAAAGAACATGTGTCCCGCCAATGTATAAGGGGAGAAGGTCATGGAAGTATTGCCTATATATGTTTTGATCCACTTATACTGCGGTGCAAAATGAAATTGATTAAAGGGTTGACTAAACGAAGAATTGGTGTTACTGTAACTAAACGAAAAGGGTGCAGCATAACCAAACAGTGTGAAGTTAAGATTGCCGGTTAAGAATAAGCTGAAGGGATCCCGCCTTTGAGGAATGCCCCAGGATGTGTAACCAACAGTATTTAAGTTTATAGAGCCCGATGTTTCAACTCCTTTTTTGAGGCTGATCACTTCGAGGTTTTGAGCAAACGAACTATTTGAAAGAGATAGTGCTAACAGAACGCTCCATAATAATAGTGACACATTCATTCTCATACAATCACAGAATTTTAATTGAATACTATGTTAAAGCCATTCGCCAGATACCTAGTCAATTTTATTCATGTCAGTCTCTTATGCGCGGAGCCATAATTTCCAATTCAATTTTCTTAATATTTACTCCGCGCTTGGTGAGCTCGTGTACCGTTTGATAGACTCCTTCAACGGTTGGTTCAAAATGACCACTGGAATTTGTCATAATAATTTTCCCTGCGTCAATGGTAAGAGTTCCTGCACAGGCTACACTATTTTTGTCAGGCAAAAAGCTTGAATGAAAAAATGCTCCGGGAGGGTCTTCTCCAACCAATCTTACATAGATGTTACCATCTTTATCCATGACAAATAAGTATAATTCTGTTTCGCCTTCCACCAAGCGTTCACCCTGAACATAGAATTTGCCATCTTTGATTTTTAGTTCGTAGTTGGGTAAATCTTTAGCATTAACTTTTATAAACTTCGCATTATTAATATCCTGTATCTTCTTTGTTTCAAGCATCGGAAACTCCCTGGGATATTTTTTTCCTGAAGCTCCAAGCTCTATACCGTTTAGAGCACTGCCATCCAATAAATCGGACAACAATTCTGTATCGTTATTGCTTTTGGCATCATCGATTAGCTTTGTTAAAAATGGATCCTGGTTGGCTTGCTTAAATTCACTGACCAATTGATTCAAGTCAGGCTTGGTAATGGCAACTGCGTCATCAACAAATGATAATGGGAGCGCATCAGTACCTTTAGAAATAGATTTTCCCGAGGAGATAGGCGACTGGTTTTTCCCATACGCCATCCATTCAACAGGCTCATCAACTAATTTTACTACTTGTCCTGAAGGATCAACCCCAATTTGAGCAAACTGATTTCCCCGTGGTGCCAGGTATCTTACTTTTAAATCAGGAGACATAAGGTTGACTATATTCTGAACAGGATCAGCAGAATTTTTTGCAGTACCACACGAAATAAAATACACATCATTTGTTGCACCAAGTTCTCCTTCAAGCCATTTTGCTATGTCTCCTGGCTGAACCCATTCTTCCGCGTTCTTAATCCATATTTTTCCATCTTCTGTGGCATGAAATACTACATACATTACGTTTCTATCTCCACCAGTCGCTACCTTCAATCGTTTTACTGCCTGTAGAATAGCTTCATCTTCGGTTGAGCCTCCAGCCGAAAGGGAGCTGATTATATTCTGATCATTTAACGGCTTTATAAGGTCGATTTCTGGGCCGATACCTGTTGGGTTGGAGGGAAGATCCGGACTGATGGGATTCCATTTTCCTAACAGCTTGCCTTCATTAACTTCAAGAGGTCCTTTATATACCTGCGCATCCACATCCATGTGGTCAACGAGTGCTTGAATTGTTTTATCTGAATCATTTGTCCCATCTACAACGATCCTAAGGGGAGTTCCTTCAACATAGTTTGCATTTGCTTTGATGAGATCAGCCATTTCTTTTGGCTTGATAAGCTTCAGGCTCCCATCGGATAGTGTCTGAACAAATCCATCTCCATCTGCTTTCACGATGAGACAGAATGTTTCTTTTTGTGGTATCAATTGATCGGCTATGTTCTGCAATGTCTTGTCTGTGCCGGCAAATGAAAGAGTGAGCTTATTATGAGATTGCTTGATAAATTCATCAAGACTTATTTTAGTGCTGTTACCATCATACAGTGTTTTGAACTCGTCCAGGTAATCGGGATCATTGGCAACGTGGCGGTTAAGTTTCGCCACTGCAGCATCATCCAATGTAGCTGTTTCCTTTGCCAGGGAAGTCATGAAGATCTCATCTTTTGCAAACTTATCAGATAATGAATTCACAACATTGCCATCGAGTTTCTTTCCAAGATTTTCAAGTGCTATGAAAGTGGTGAGCGTCTTTCCATTTTTCATTTCAGCATCAAAAAAAGCAAATGCTTTTTTAAGCAGATCTCCATCTTGTCTTACTTGCGCAAGCACATCGGAATCAAGATGTCTTAATTGATCCAACAGATTTTTTGAAAAAGAGACATTATTGTTATAAGCCCTTATCAATAGATCGTCCAGCGTTACCAAAGGGTTAGTGGCTGATTCAATACGCAGTATTTCCGCGATGTCCCTGATGTAAGCATAGGTGGGTAAAGATACTTTTCCGAATTCCACATAATCCTGGTAAAGTGATTGAATCCAGACATGGTAGTCTTTCTCATTTAATCTAGCAGCATATTTCCCAAAGCCTTCATTCTTTAGAGCCATTCCGAGTTTTTCCACAAATTCAGGATTGAACTCATCGGCATCTGTCAGTTTCTTCCAGAACGCTGCATCCGAAATATTCTGGCTGAGAAAATATTTTCCTTCACCCATTTTTACGTGAGTAACCCAGGTTATATTATCAATTGGAAGAGACGAGCCTTCGGCAACATTAACCGGACCTTTGGCTATCGATACATCTACTTTCGCCTCCAGATCAGCAAGATCACCAATGAATTTCTGCACTTGCATCCCATCGACAGATCCTGTAGGCACAAGGCGAATGGATTTGTCTGCCAAATCTGTTCCGTGATTTTTTATCTTTGACAAAAGTTCTTTGGGGTTCAGCTCAATATCTTGCCGGACTGATGGATCATAGTATATCGCTTTTCCTTCTGGTGTAATCCCGCTGATCGTAACGTAAACATTTTTATCACTTTCAGCTATACCTGATAAATGATAATTTTCTTTTGTGCCAAGCACCAACGGCTTTTTCTTTCCAACAACCTTCCATTGCATATCGATGTCATTGGGTTTGCTTCCTCTTCCAAGCAAATCGTAGGCATCACCTTCGGAATGGTAATAAATCCCTGCATCCGGATTTGGATATTGTATGCGAGTATCTATTCTTTTACCAATTGCTTCTGCAAGGGCCGGGAGATTCTCTCCGTTTTGTTTGTACATCGAATTATTCGTCAAAGCGATCTCAATTAATTCGTCACCTCTCTGGCCATATTGTTCCATTAACCTGGCAAGATCATCAACAGCAACAAGAGTCAGTTTACCATTTATCCTGCATGTGATACCTTGTCCGTTGGGCAGAATAACTTCCGGTGTGATAAGAAAACGTCCGTCTGCTCTCGCTGCATATTCTAATTTGGTGCCAATGCCTGATCGAAATAATTCCTTTAGACCTCCACTTACTTCACGATAATCTGCAGTTTCCAGCCATTCCACCACCGTGCCATCCGGGTATCCTGGTGCCGGCGTGATAATTCCATCTCCTGACACCTTAATGTCTTCAAGATGTGTCTCTACCTTGGTATCAAGATTTACAGCCAGTTCTTCTGCAAACTTTTTAGTTTCTTCAATATCATGTGGTGCTAATGATACAATTCGCACTGGCTGTCCGTGATGACCACCGTTCTTCATTAGTTCCGCAACTTCTTTCGGTCCCAGTTCCTTGCCTTTAGAAATAACTTTTCCGTTGTGTATTCCATCGACGATCAGATCACACCATTCTGCTTCGGGTGCTAATCCAATACTTTCTGCAACCGGACCAAGTTTGAACGCTGGAATGGTTTTATGCAGTGTTGCAGAGAATTCCGCAAACGTCAGGTCAGATTTTGCCTCCAATGCTTCTGCATATCTGCGAACGATATTTCTGTCGTTCGCATCATTTCTTAACTGATAAGGACCTTGACCCTCCTTTATTTTTAATACAACATTGCCTTCTGCATCTATATCGACTAGCCCATCCTCAATTTTTTTTCGAATGATGGGGTCGTTCCGCAGCGTTTCTATTACTTCTATATCTACTACACCCGCCGCCTCAACTACACCCGTTTGGCGCGTGATTGCGCTTGCAACAGAATTCAATCCTTTTCCTGCTTCGGCGACAAGCATCCGATCACCTGATCGTATAAAAAATGATGCTCCCTTGGCAACTGCTTTATATGCATTCGTACTGACAGCAAATGCTTTTGCAGCACCTGCCATCTTAATCCCTACAGGTAACACTACTCCAGCCAATGCTACGTTGGTAAAAGCCATTGCGGCCTCATGTTCCTCGCCTGCAGCATAAAGTATAACACCCAATCCGAGATCAAAGAGATAACACTCAGGGCATAAAAACCCTGCTATGAAAGAACTCGTATGCACTACCGACCATATCCAATGATCAACATGGTATGGGTTATCCTTACCATAAAAATTGTCATCATCGAGCATTGTATCCGTTGTGCTGGCCTCGGTATCCATTCTTCCACCAGTGCCATTATAAACTTTATTCCCTGCTTTAAGAAAGGCAGCGCGTGAGTAGGTGAGTGCGCGTTCAAATCCATCTTCACCCAGTAATATTTCCTGTCTGAACTTGAATTTAAGCGCATCATTATCAGCTGCATTTAACTGTACATACATGTCCTTGGACGGAGGATTTTCAGATATAATTTTCAGGATAGCGGTATTGCTTTTAGTCGTACAATCTGTGTATGCCTGTTCAATACGTTTAAGATAATCATAGCGAAGATTCTGTTCTCTTGAATCAAACATTCCAGCAGAAGCTTTTTTAGCCAATTGATACTCATCCATACAATTCAAGTAAGGTTGGATCATTTCGATCCGTCTGTCCATAAAGACGTAGATATCCACTAGGTTATAATATCCTGGAACTCTCTTCTCAACTAATGGTCCATTGAAATCTAACCGACCGTTCGTTTCATATTTGGCGATAAAGCTTATGTGATCTTTCGGTACGAGTTTAAGTCCCATGTAAAAAGCCTCACCGATAGTTGCTGCAGACAACATAGCAGCACTCATGTTCTGTGTCAGCGTCTGGTCTGATCCGTATGCCGCAGGCATGAAAACGGGAGTCATTACTGCTGAGTTTGTACAGACAAAATAAGGGACAACAAATAAAAGATCATTACTTTCAACAGATCCAGCTGATTTAAGCTTGTCACCAATTGTTTTTGCAAATTTAAATCGCTCTTCACCTTCAGGAATATAAAAATCAACTTCACTGAATAGTATCTTGACATTATAGTCACATTTGCCTGGTAATAGATTTAATACAGAGGGCAATGCTTCAGAAAATGACTTGCCGAGAAACCCTATCATCGAACCGCTATTGCCTGGTGAAGCTGCCGTGGAAATGGCCATCAATGTTTTCAGTCGTTCATCTATTGTTATGAATTTTGATCCCGGATGATAGCTGTTGTCTGCGAGTGGCAGGTATTTTACAGCTATTTCTACCGCAGCGTTATATGTATTTTCCGTTGTGGGCCATGTGCCAAGAAAATCTTCTGTTTGGGCGCAGCTTAAATCAATACCTTTATCAACTTCTTTGCTGTGGTCATATTCAATTTCAATAGCTCCGATGATTTCTTTAATGGTGGAAGACACCGATGCACCCATATCATTGTTCTTATTGTTGAGATAAAACCCTTTTCGGTCCTGTGCCTGCTTATCAAAGCGAAGCATCAGCGCTTTGTTAGCTTGCAACTTAAGTCCCTTTGCCAACCCATCGCCGAAGACGTGACTGAAATTTCCTTGAGAATCAATGAACTCTTTTACATTAATAACATAGATTAGTGGTTCCTGATCTTTCGAAATGATTTGAGCGG
>Ga0209511_1001605_pt1 | contig 19699 bp, 16 predicted proteins | sample SSSSmetaG_FD_184141 | JGI IMG/M metagenome (GOLD analysis project Ga0209511, IMG submission 184141) | Glacier valley bacterial and archeal communities from Borup Fiord, Nunavut, Canada, to study Microbial Dark Matter (Phase II) - ​SSSS... | ecosystem: Environmental > Aquatic > Freshwater > Ice >...
CGACGAGGTCTTCCGTGCCGCCGAGGAACTCGGCATCAACATCTCCACGCGCTTCGAGAACTCGTCGATCGACGACATCTGAGCTGGCTAACGATCTGAGCTGGCTAACGATCTGAGCTAGCTAAAGCTCCTAGGTCACGATCCCAGACACCTTTTTCTAAAAGTTTTTCTAAAGTAGGAGAAAAATTGCTCGACGTAACAACGTTCGATGAGCTTCGTATCGGCCTCGCGACCGCTGACGACATCCGTCGCTGGTCCCACGGTGAAGTCAAGAAGCCCGAAACGATCAATTACCGCACACTCAAGCCCGAGAAGGATGGCCTCTTCGGAGAGCAGATCTTCGGACCAAGCCGCGACTGGGAGTGCTCGTGCGGCAAGTACAAGCGGGTTCGCTTCAAAGGAATCGTCTGCGAGCGCTGTGGCGTAGAGGTCACGAAGTCGTCGGTGCGCCGCGAGCGTATGGGCCACATCGAACTCGCTGCCCCGGTCACTCACATCTGGTATTTCAAGGGCGTTCCGTCGCGCTTGGGCTACCTGCTCGACATGGCGCCGAAGGACCTCGAGAAGGTCATCTACTTCGCCGCCTACATGGTCATCTCCGTCGACGAGGAGGGCCGTCACGACGACATGCCCGGTCTCGAGAACGAGATCCGTCTCGAGATCAAGGAGCTGGAGAGCCAGCGCGATGCCCGCATCGCCGAGCGCCTGCAGCGCCTCGAGACCGACCTTGCCGCCCTGGAAGAGGAGGGCGCAAAGGCCGACCAGAAGCGTCGCACCAAGGACGTCGCCGAGAAGGAGATGGGCCAGGCCCGCAAGTCCTTCGACGAGCAGATCGCCCAGCTCGAGCGCGTGTGGGATGACTTCCGCAGCCTCAAGATCGGCGACCTGAAGCCCGAAGATGCCGTGTTCCACGACCTCCAGGACCGTTTCGGCGTGTACTTCGAGGCCTACATGGGCGCCGAGGCCATCCAGAAGCGCCTCCAGGCCTTCGACCTCGCGACCGAGAGCGACGACCTTCACGACCAGATCGCCAATGGCAAGGGCCAGAAGAAGATCCGCGCGATCAAGCGCCTGCGCGTGGTCAACTCCTTCCTCCAGACCGGCAACTCGCCGGCCGCCATGGTGCTCGAAGTCGTGCCGGTGATCCCACCGGAACTTCGCCCGATGGTGCAGCTCGACGGCGGGCGTTTCGCGACCTCCGACCTCAACGACCTGTACCGCAGAGTGATCAACCGCAACAACCGCCTCCGGCGTCTGCTCGATCTCGGTGCCCCCGAGATCATCGTCAACAACGAGAAGCGGATGCTGCAGGAGGCCGTCGACGCACTGTTCGACAACGGTCGTCGTGGTCGCCCCGTCACCGGTACAGGCAACCGCGCCCTCAAGTCCCTGAGCGACATGCTCAAGGGAAAGCAGGGTCGTTTCCGCCAGAACCTGCTCGGAAAGCGCGTCGACTACTCCGGCCGTTCGGTGATCATCGTCGGACCGCAGCTCAAGCTCCACCAGTGCGGCCTGCCCAAGCAGATGGCACTCGAGCTGTTCAAGCCTTTCGTGATCAAGCGCCTTATCGACCTCAGCCACGCGCAGAACATCAAGAGCGCCAAGCGCATGGTCGAGCGGAGCCGCCCGCAGGTGTGGGACGTGCTCGAGGAGATCATCCGCGAGCGCCCCGTGCTGCTCAACCGCGCGCCCACGCTTCACCGTCTGGGTATCCAGGCGTTCGAACCGCAGCTCGTCGAGGGCAAGGCCATCCAGCTGCACCCGCTCGTCTGTGCGGCGTTCAACGCCGACTTCGACGGTGACCAGATGGCTGTGCACCTTCCGCTGTCCGTCGAGGCCCAGGCCGAGGCGCGCATCCTGATGCTCGCGTCGAACAACATCCTCAAGCCGTCTGACGGCCGCCCGGTCACCCTGCCGACGCAGGACATGATCATCGGTCTGCATCACCTCACCACGCTCAAGGAGGGCGTCGTCGGCGAAGGCCGCGCGTTCTCCTCCATCGCCGAGGCGATTCTCGCTCACGACCAGCACTCGGTCGACCTCAACGCGAAGGTGCGCATCCGCCTGTCGGATGTCGTCTTCAACGAGGGTGAAGAGCCGGCCGGTTTCGAAATCGGCAAGCCGGTGCTCGTCAACACGAGCCTCGGTCGCGCGCTCTTCAATGAGACCCTTCCGGAGGACTACCCGTACGTCGAGGCCGTCGCCGACAAGGGCCAGCTCTCCGCGATCGTCAACGATCTCGCCGAGCGGTACCCCAAGGTGGAGGTCGCCGCAGCACTCGACCGCATCAAGGACGCCGGATTCCACTGGGCATCCCGAAGCGGTGTGACCGTCGCGCTCAGCGACGTGCTCACCCCGCCGAACAAGCGCCAGATCATCGAGGGCTACGAGAAGCAGGCCACGAAGGTGCAGACCCAGTTCGAGAAGGGCCTCACGACCGACGCCGAGCGTCGCCAGGAGCTCATCGAGATCTGGAACAAGGCAACAGCCGAAGTCGCCAAGGCGATGGAAGACAACATGCCTGCCGACAACACGATCAACCGCATGGTCACCTCGGGTGCCCGTGGTAACTGGATGCAGGTTCGCCAGATCGCCGGTATGCGTGGACTCGTGTCGAACCCGAAGGGTGAGATCATCCCGCGCCCGATCATCTCGAGCTACCGCGAAGGACTCTCGGTTGCCGAGTACTTCATCGCGACTCACGGTGCTCGCAAGGGACTGGCCGACACGGCGCTGCGTACTGCAGACTCCGGCTACCTGACCCGTCGACTCGTCGACGTGTCACAGGACGTCATCATCCGCGAGGACGACTGCGGCACCTCCAAGGGCTTGGACATGCCGATCGCCGTTCAGGACGCCGCGGGAAACTGGGCGCTGGATGTCAACGTGGAGAACTCGGTCTACGCCCGCAGCCTCGCCGCTGAGGCCGTCAACGACGCGGGCGAGGTCATCGCCCAGGCCGGTGCCGACGTCGGAGACGTCCTGCTCGACACCCTGCTCGCAGCCGGTGTTCACAACATCAAGGTGCGTTCAGTGCTCACCTGCGAGTCCGCCGTCGGGGTGTGCGCGACCTGCTACGGCCGCTCGCTCGCGACCGGCAAGCTCGTCGACATCGGAGAGGCCGTCGGCATCATCGCGGCCCAGTCGATCGGTGAGCCCGGCACGCAGCTCACCATGCGCACCTTCCACACCGGTGGTGTGGCATCCGCGGATGACATCACCCAGGGTCTGCCGCGTGTCACCGAGCTGTTCGAGGCTCGCACCCCCAAGGGTGCGTCCCCCATCGCGGAGGCCGCCGGTCGCATCACCATCGAGGACACGGACCGCAGCCGCAAGCTGATCCTGACCCCCGACAACGGTGACGAGCCGATCGCCTACCCGGTGCTCAAGCGCGCTACCCTCCTCGTCGAGGACGGCCAGCACGTCGAGCTCGGGCAGCAGCTGCATGTCGGCGCGATCGACCCGAAGGAAGTTCTTCGGGTTCGTGGTGTCCGCGCTGTGCAGATCCACCTCGTCAGCGGGGTTCAGGGCGTCTACCGCTCGCAGGGTGTGCCGATCCACGACAAGCACATCGAGGTCATCGTTCGCCAGATGCTCCGCAAGGTGACTGTCGTCGATCACGGTGACACCGGACTGCTTCCGGGGGAGCTGGTCGACCGCCTCAAGTACAACGAGCTCAATCGCTCCGCGCTCACCGAGGGCAAGAAGACCGCGTCCGCTCGCCAGGAGGTCATGGGTATCACCAAGGCATCCCTCGCGACGGAGTCGTGGCTGTCGGCCGCCTCCTTCCAGGAGACCACGCGTGTTCTCACGCAGGCCGCCATGGAGGGCAAGTCCGACCCTCTGATGGGCCTGAAGGAGAACGTGATCATCGGAAAGCTGATTCCTGCCGGAACCGGCCTGCCGAGGTACCGCAATGTCTCCGTCGAGGCGACAGACGAAGCCAAAGCCGAGCGCTACCCGAACCGCATCTTCACGGATGACTCGGCGTTCTCGGAGGCCGACCTCTCGTTCGTCGACTTCGACAGCTTCTCGTCGGACGACTACACCCCGGGAACGTACAACTAACACCTACTGTGTGAACGGCCTCTCGCCTGGTGTGAGGGGCCGTTCGTTCGTTAACCGGCGGTGAGGTCTGGCGATCGGTCCCTCATTCCGGCGCGGGGCATTCTTCTTCGATGGGTACTCGCGTGATACTTCCGACCGAGCTTGGCGGCGGTCAGTTCTCCGTCGATCGAGCGCTCGCACGTGGAGTCGGCGTAAGCCGGCTGAGGGGGCCCGACCTTGAAAGTCCGTTCTCGGGGGTTCGAGTTCCGGCCGGCATGGCGCAATCACTCCTCGACCAGGTGAACGCCTACGCGGAGCGGATGTCGCCGGGCGCGATCTTCTCGCACATCGCCGCGGCACGGCTGTGGGGCGTCCCCCTTCCGTCAGCTCGTCAACGTCGCTCGGGCCTTGATGTGCGGTTGCGCCGGGCTTTACCGTGCCGGCAGGCGCTGAGGTGCGAGGGCATCGGCTTCGGGTCGACCAACGAGATGTCCTTCAGGCTGGCCGTATCCGTGTCGCCTCGGGCGCGCGCACCTGGTGTGATCTCGGCGCGCTGCTCAGCGAGGAGGAGCTGGTGGCCGCCGGCGATTTCCTGCTCTGGCGCAGACGTGCCAATCATCCGCGCCTGAGCAGAAGCGACCTCGCGGATGCGTTGGGTCGCTGGAAGGGCAGGTGCGGTCGTCCGGTGCTCGAGAGATGCCTTCTCTCGCTCACCGACCGCGCGGATTCAGCTCCCGAATCGACGATGAGAGTGAGATTCGCATGCGCGGGCCTGCTGACTCCCGAGGTGGACTGTGAGATCTATACCCAGGCCGGGGTGTTCGTCGCGATGGCCGACCTGGGCTGGAGGAAGTACCGGCTCGCGCTCAATTACGAGGGCGACGGGCACCGCACCGATCGGGCGCAGTGGGGAAAGGAACTCAAGCGTTCGCGGCGGCTCGACGCCGCCGATTGGCCTTAGGTTCGCGCCGGCGCACCGGACCTGCAGGATTCGAGAGAGATCATCGAAATCCTCAAGTCCAAGTTGCGAAAGGCAGGCTGGCGCGGGTGAGGTCTGGCAAACGTCCCCTCGACCAGTGGATGAGCAACCATCCGCCAGATCTCACCAACCGCAACCCATGACCCCCTATCGCGGGACTTTACCGGCCTCGGTCGCGCGGATAGCGTTGGATCTCCGGGGGGAGCGTCGTCTGTGCGTCTTCGTAACTCGGGAAAGCGAACAGAAAGGGCGCGGGAATGTCTTCAGTTGCAGAGATTCTCATCATCCGTGGCCTCATGCCGATCGAAGCCCTCGATGACATCAGCGGGGATCCCGCCACCGATGAGCTCCAGATCATCGACCTGATCGATAAGGGAGTGCTCACCGACGTCCAGGTCGCGTCAGCACGTGCCGCACAAGCCGGGCTGCCCTTCGTGGAACTCGTCGACTTGCCCATCGACCGCACCGCGGTTTCTCTCGTCTCCGCCACACTCTGCCGTCGCCACGACCTGCTGCCGCTGTCTGTCGCGGGGGACACGATCACCGTGGCCATGGCGAACCCGGGCGATGTCTTCGCGCTCGACGACATTCGAGCAGCAACTCGGATGCGCGTGAACGCGGTAGTCGCGGAGCGCCAGGACCTGCGAAACGCTATGAACCGGCTGCTTCGCGCCGACGGAGAGCTCAGCGACCTCACCACCGCGCTGGAGGAGGAGGTCAAGCCCTCCGCCGACATGGTGCCGGTGGGAAACGAATCCTTCGAAGATGACGTGCCGATCGTGCGGTTCGTCAACCTGCTGATCAGCCAGGCCATCCAGGATCGTGCCTCGGACATCCACATCGAGCCCGCCGAACACGAGATGCGCGTGCGCTACCGCATCGACGGTGTGTTGCACGAGATGCAGCGCGCGCCCAAGCAGATCCAGAACGGCGTGATCTCCCGCCTCAAGATCATGAGCGACATCGATATCGCCGAGCGACGCAAACCTCAGGATGGCCGTCTCTCGGTGATCCACGCCGGTCGAAAGATCGACCTGCGCGTCGCGACCCTCCCCACGGTGTGGGGCGAGAAGGTCGTCATGCGAATCCTCGACAACTCGGGGTCCAGCATGAGCCTCGACGACCTCGGACTGTTGAAGCACAACTTCGACGTCTACAAGAAGTCCTACACGAAGCCCTACGGCATGATTCTCGTGACCGGGCCAACGGGATCCGGCAAGTCGACAACCCTGTATACGACCCTCAACACGGTGGCGAAGCCCGAGATCAATGTGATCACCGTCGAAGACCCGGTGGAATACCGCATGGCCGGCATCAACCAGGTGCAGGTGAACCCGAAAGCGGGTCTGACCTTCGCCAGCGCCCTCCGGTCGATTCTGCGATCGGACCCGGATGTCGTGCTGCTCGGTGAGATCCGTGACCACGAGACGGCACAGATCGCCATCGAGGCCTCGCTCACCGGTCACCTCGTGCTCTCGACCCTTCACACCAACGATGCCCCGAGCGCGATCACCCGTCTCATCGAGATGGAGATCGAGCCGTTCCTGGTAGGTTCCGCACTCGATTCGGTGGTGGCCCAGCGACTCGCCAGGCGCCTCTGCGATCGCTGCAAGGAGCCGTATACGCCGATCGCCACCGAGATGGCCGCCTTCGGGTTCTACATCGATCCCGAGCAGCCGGTTCCGACACTTCATCAGCCGATCGGATGCTCGGTCTGCTCGAACACCGGCTACCGCGGACGTCTCGCGATCCACGAGATCATGGCAGTGAGCGAGGAGATCGAGCGCATGGCCGTGCGTCGTGCCTCCAGCGCAGAGATCAAGAGCGTCGCGATGGCCGAGGGCATGCTCACGCTTCGGCAGGACGGCTGGTCGAAGGTCCAGATGGGTCTCACCTCGATCGAAGAGATTCTGCGCGTGGTCGCCTAACTCATACCTGTTTCCGCTTCCGAGGGGGTCGCGGGCCGCACTTTGTATCAAGGGGGAAATCCGAATGAACCAGCCGTATGAAATTCCGGTGGGTAACATCACACCGATCCTGTCGCCGCGCCGCGCCGCTCAGGCTGCCGCCGATGCGGTAGCGATGAACGCGGATCCGCTGGGCTATGCGGCACCGACCTACGTGGCTCCGGAGTATGTCGAGCCCGCCGGCCAGCTTCCTCCGGAGGAGTTCTTCACGAGCCAGCCGCAACGGCACGCGCCCGACCTCGCGCCTCCGGTCGCAGGAACCTCGCCCTTCGGAATGGCTCCGGTTGCGGGCTCTTACTCGCCGACGGCGTCAGATGCCTGGGACCTGACGATCGTTCCGCCCGCGAGTGCCGCTCCCGCCTATTCACCTCCCGCATACGCTGCCGCACCGCCGCCGACGGTTTCCCACACCTATGGCGCACCCGCCGTGCCTCCCGCCTATGACCTCTTCGAGGCGCCCGCTCCCCTGGCCGCCGCACCGACGACGCACGCGCCTCCTTCGGAGACCAGCACCCTGCTCGAGCAGGCACTTGCCGACATAACCTCCGGGTTGGCGTCGAGCTATGACCTGGACGATGGGCAAGACGCGGATGATTCACCGTTCTTCGAAGAGCCGACCGCTGGGGAGGGCAACTCGTCCCCGCGCCTCAATGTGGATGCCGATCTCATCGCGGCGCTCACCGACGTGCTCTACTCCGGGGCGTCCGACCTCCACGTCACCGTCAACGCACCGCCGACCATCCGGGTGGATGGTGTGCTCCGGCAGGTGGACGGCACCTCTGTCTGGAATCGTGCGAAGGTCACCTCCGCGCTCCTCAGCATCCTCACCGCCGAGCAGCGAATCGCCTTCGACAAGGAACTCGAGCTGGACCTCGCCTACACCCTCTCGGCCAACGCGCGATTCCGCGTCAACATCTACCAGCAGCGCAACTCGATGGGGGCGGCGTTCCGACTCATTCCCACCGAGATAAAGCAGCTGAAAGACCTCGGTGTGCCCGAGACCATCGGTCGTTTCGCCAAGCTTCCGCGTGGTCTCGTGCTGGTGACCGGGCCCACAGGTTCGGGCAAGTCCACCACCCTGGCGGCGCTCATCGACCTCGTCAACCGCACCCGCGCCGACCACATCGTCACGGTGGAAGACCCCATCGAGTTCATGCATAAAAATCACAAGTCGCTGGTGAACCAGCGCGAGGTCGGTCCCGATACGCACAGCTTCCAGACCGCGCTCAAGCACGTGCTGCGGCAAGACCCCGACGTGATCCTGATCGGTGAGCTTCGAGACCTCGAGACCATCTCTGTTGCCCTCACGGCAGCCGAGACCGGGCATCTCGTCTTCGCGACTCTGCACACTCAGGATGCGGCCCAAACCATCGACCGCATCATCGACGTATTCCCACCCCACCAGCAGGGCCAGGTGCGTTCTCAGCTCGCGGCGGTGCTCCAGGGGGTCGTCTGCCAGACCCTGGTGAAGAAGGCGAGTGGATCGGGTCGAGTCGTGGCTACCGAGATCCTCATCGCGACGCCAGCCATCAACAACCTCATCCGCGAGGGCAAGACCTACCAGATCGCCTCGGCCATGCAGGCGGGCCGTGAACACGGGATGCACACCATGGACTCGCACCTGGCCGACCTGGCGAATACGGGAATAATCACGGTCGCGGCCGCGATCGAGAAGGCGCAGGACGTCGAGTCGCTGAAGCAGCTCATCCACCGCGGAGAGAGCGCAACGGATGTCGCAGCCCAGGCGATGGCGGCAACTGGCATCGATTTCAAAGACGCCTATTCGAGAAAGTCCGGTGAATAATGGCCACACTCGCCTACGCCTACAAGGGCAGGGATGCCCAGGGCAAAGTCGTCAAGGGCAGGCTCGAAGCATCCACCGAATCGAATGCGGCGATGCGTCTACGCTCGATGGGTGTCTCCCCGACCTCGATCGAGGAGTCCAAAGAGGGCACCGGTCTCAACATGGAGATCAAGTTCCTCAGCAAGGGCGTAGGTCTCAAGGATCTCGCCATCATGAGCCGCCAGATGGCGACCATGATTGCGGCGGGACTCTCGCTACTGCGCACTCTCACGATCCTCGCCGAGCAGACCGAGAACAAGGCCCTCGCCTCGACGCTCGGTGAGGTCCGCACAGACATCGAGGGTGGCTCGTCGCTGTCCGCGAGCTTCGCGAAGTTCCCCCGAGTCTTCCCGCGCCTGATGATCCATCTCGTGCGCGCCGGCGAGACCGGTGGATTCCTCGATGGAGCGCTCGAGTCGATTGCGAACAACTTCGAATCCGACGTGAAGCTTCGCGCGACCATCAAGTCCGCGCTGACCTACCCGATCGCCGTGCTCATCATGGCCTTCGTGGCGGTCATCGCGATGCTCATCTTCATCGTGCCGGTCTTCCAGGCGATGTTCTCGAGCCTCGGTGGCCAGCTCCCGCTTCCTACTCAGATTCTCGTGACGCTCTCGCAGAACATGGTCTGGATCTTCCCGCTCCTCGTCGTGTCGATTGTGAGCTTCAACGTCTGGTGGAGGTTCAACAAGGAGAAGGAACGGGTGCGGAGCATCGTCGACCCGCTCAAGCTCAAGATCCCGGTGTTCGGCGGGTTGTTCGCCAAGGTCGCGGTCGCCCGCTTCACCCGCAATTTCTCAGCCATGATCGCCGCCGGCGTGCCCATCCTGCAGTCCCTCAGCATCGTCGGAGAGACCTCTGGCAACTGGGTGATCGAAGACGGCCTGAAGAAGGTGCAGGAGTCGGTGCGCACCGGCAACTCGATCGCCGCCCCGCTCGCTTCGCAGCCGATTTTCCCCGCGATGGTGGTACAGATGATCGCGGTCGGAGAGGACTCCGGTGCCCTGGAAATCATGCTGACCAAAGTCGCGGACTTCTACGAGGAGGAGGTGCAGAGCACCGCCGAAGCGTTGACTTCGCTCATCGAGCCGCTGATGATCGCCGTGATCGGAACAATCATCGGCGGCATGATCGTGGCGCTGTACATGCCTATTTTCACCATCTTCAATTCGATCAACAAGTAGTCGCGCTCACTCCGAGCAGGACACAGTCACATGATCAGCGATATGAGCAGGACACTGACGAGGGCGCGGGAGGCTCGCAGAGATGGCGAAACGGGCTTCTCGCTTGTCGAGCTCATGGTCGTCATCGTCATCATCGGCATTCTCGCTGCGATTGCTATCCCCATCTTTATCAATCAACGCCAGAGCGCGTGGAAGGCTTCGGTAGCGACCGACCTGAGGAACGCCGCCGTGGTGGTCGAGACGTGGGGAATGAACCACAGCGGCTCCTTCGCCGCCTTTCCCGTGAGCAATGCCACCAACGGCATCACGGTCACTTCCGGCAACACGATCGTGGTCAGCTCGAGCGCGACCACGTTCACCATCCTGGCCTCAAACGCGAACATGAGTCCCGGAAGCCAGACCTACGACCGGGCCCTCGGCGGACTGGGAAAGTTCACTCCCTAGTGTGGTCAGGGCGGGGCAGAATCTCAGCAGCGGCAGCTTCCCCTATCGGATGCTGCTGCTTTCCTGTGGCCGGAATCGCTGGAGTCCCCCTGTTTTGGGGCCGAGAATCCGGCATATTACCCCTGTTTGCGGGATTCCGCGGCGCTAACGGTGCGGCCAACATGATGTCAGGGGGCATTGCATTTGGGGGCCACCTGTCCATCAACATTCTCAATGAACAGGAATCAATAACATGATCATTCGTATGAACAAGGCCATGACGGCCGGCCGTGAGGCTCGTAAGGACGGGGAGAAGGGCTTCACGCTCATCGAGCTCCTCGTCGTCATCATCATCATCGGTATTCTCGCCGCGATCGCCATTCCGGTGTTCCTCAACCAGCGCCAGAGTGCATGGAAGGCCTCCGTGGCTTCCGATCTCAAGAATGCTTCGGTCGTCGTCGAGACCTATGGCACCGCAAACGGTGGCTCGTTCGCCGGCTACGCCGATACTGCGGGTACTGCAACGGAGATCAAGAAGAGCACCGGCAACACGATCACGGTGACGCTGACCGGAACCCCGGCCGGAAGCTCCTACACCATCCTGGGTGCAAACACGAACATCTCCGGAGGTACCCAGACATACAGCAGTTCAGGCGGCGGTCTCGGAAAGTTCACTCCGTAACTCGCCGTTCACAGAACGGTGCGGAAGGTGGCCCAGTCCACGTTCCGCACCGTTCTCGTGACATTTCGCTCGACATACTTCTGCTGACTCACCCGAAGGAGGTGCCATGAATCGCATACGTCGTAGCCTCGACCGCCTCGCTGCGGACTCGAGTGGCATGACCCTCGTCGAGGTCATCGTCGCCATCGCGATCATGAGCATTGTCGCGACCGCCGCAATCGGCCTGGCGATCTCGTCCACAATCGGATCCGTTTCGCAACAGCGCCGAGCGATCGCCGTCACGGTAGCGAACTCGGCGATGGAGAGGGCCAGCGGGCTCCCCGCAGCGAGCCTCTTCGGCGGCAGGGCACCTGTGCCGGTAAACACCAGCTTCTCGAACAACTCCGGCGTGAGCGGGGTCAGCAAGACCTACCAGGACTACGACAAAACTTCTCCATTACCTGGCGCCCAGACCGTTCCCATCGACGCTCCGGTGACCCAGAACGGCACGCCCTACACGGTCACGTCGATCATCGGTACCTGCTTTGAAAAGCTCGGTACCAATAGCGGCCAGACCGCCGGTGGAGACTGTGCCAAAGTCGATTCGGCTACCTACGCTCCCCTCACCCCCGCCGGATACACCCGTTTGACCCGGGTCATCGTGGTCGTGGGGTGGACAGCCGGGCAGGAATGCGCTGTCACCGGCTCCTGCGTCTACACCATCTCCACCCTGATCGACTCGCATTCTGACCTGGAATGGAAGACCAGTGGCTGAGCGATCGTCATTGGCTACCTCGGATCACGGCGACGAGGCCGGTTTAAGCCTGGTGGAGCTCATGGTCGCGATGGTCATCTTCGCAATCTTCGTCGCCGTCATCCTCACCTCTATCGTGGCCATTTCGCGAAGCGCTGTGCGCACCCAGCTTGTGGGCGAGTCAACGAACAGCACCCTCGTTGTCTTCGGGAGCCTCGATCGGCAGGTGCGGTACTCAGATTCGATCAACTATCCCGGAGTCGGCCCCTCTGGCAATCGTTATGTCGAATTCAGGGTACCCGCGGCGAGTACCGCCGGTGGACTCTTGGCCGTCTGCTACCAGTGGCGTTTCTCCCCCGTCAACTCTCGACTCGAGTCACGTCGATGGAATGAGAGTGACCCGACCACCGCCACGGCGTGGTCTCCCAAATTGACCAATGTCGCCGATGACGGCGATCCCACCCACCCGTTCCAGCTGGATGCGGCGAACAACTCGGACAAGCCTCGCCAAAAGCTCCTGATCACCCTCAACCCGGGCACTGACGCCCAGACCGCGGGAGCCGGAATGTCCACGACTTTCATCGCACGCAACTCCTCGATCAAGTCTCAAAGCAATAATCCGCTCACTCCTGTGTGTGCGTTCGGAGCATATCGACCATGACCAGCATCTCGTCTGCCCTCAATTGTTTGCGTGCGTCCGCAAATCGTGGCCGTGCGCGTGCGGCTGCGGAAGAGGGAGTCGCTCTCCTCACCGCCATTTTGTTCATGCTCCTGGCAGCGGGTCTCTCGGTGGTCCTGCTCAGTGTGATCCTGTCGCAGGCGACGCCGGTGTTTATCGCACAGAAGAACACCCGCACCATTTACGCCGCCCAGGCGGGAGTGCAGGCCTCGATCGGCGTCGTGCGATCGTTGGCACAGACAGACATCGCCACCGGTAAAACGACCGGCATCCGGGCAAAATTACCGTGCTCGGTCGCCGGCAAGGTCGACGGAAATGACGCTACTTCCACCTACTCCGTCATCATGAAATATTTCATGGTGGATCCGACCGGCAAAGATACCGTCTGGCAGGACGCCAATGACCTGGACTGCAGCGGCACCGTGCTCGCGGGCACAACACAGCCGCTCTACGCCCTCGCGCTTGCCGATGGTGTCGGAGCGGGCGTGCCCGGCAAGACCGATGTCAACTATGGGAACCGCTACATTTCGGCGGTCTACCAGTTCAAGGTGACCAACGTCAATATCTCTGGCGGCCGTATCTGGGACTACGGTCTCGGGTACTGTCTCGAGGCTAACTCGGCGACGGTGGGTTCCCAAGTGGTCTTCAAATCGGCCGCGAACTGCACGTCGGCCAGTAACGTGACGCAGTTGTGGGTCTACGACGTCGACTATGAGATCAAACTCGCGAGCACCACCGTTGCTCCGCAAACGGCGCTCTGCATCAGCAGCCCTACCGATGCTGGCGCGACCACGGCTGTCGCCGGGGCAGCGACGCTCGTGGCGTGCCGTTCCGATGCAACGAGGTGGAATCAGTTGTGGAGCTGGTTTGGCGCAAACACCTGGCAGGGGCAGAAATCCGATAACTCGGATTATTCCAGTTTTTGTTTGAACGGGGGCAGTCCGGCCGCAGGAACCGTTTTGACCGTCACGTCGACCAGCGGATGCGGGTCTGGGTTTTCCCCCTCCACTGCAGTGGGCGCCGGCGCTGCGAGCTATAAAACCAACCAGATGGTCAATTACCAGGAATTCGGCCGCTGCGCTGACGTGACCAATGAAGACATAACGATGACATTTATGATTTCCTACCCGTGTAAGCAGGATCCCTCAGGGGGCTCCAAGTTGAAGTGGAACCACAAATGGTTCTATACCGAGCCGACACTGCCGAGTTCTTCGCTAAACAACCAACAAATCGTCGTCTATAACCTGGGGGACCTCACGCAGAACTACTGCCTCACATCGCCCGCAGCCGGGAGCAAGCTCGTCGTGTACACCAAATGCAAGGCCTCCAACACGACTACCCAACGGTGGACGCGCTTTCTCGATACCGGCACCTACTCCAGCAGCTACCTCTTCACCGACTACCTCGGTCGGTGCCTCGCAGTCGACCCAACGGACACCTACACGAGCGGCCAATGGTCGAAGATGATCGTCGCAAGCTGCAATGGTGGTCTCGAGCAGAAGTGGAATGCGCCCGCCTCCTACAGCGAATCCAACGTGAGCAGCTATAAGGAATACAGCAAGTGATCGCCGTGACCGTAGTGCTCGCAGCCGTGCTCGGGCTGCTGCTCGGATCCTTCCTCAACGTCGTCGTCTATCGGGTGCCGATCGGCAAGTCCATCGTCTTGCCGCCGAGCGCCTGCCCGAACTGCGAGTACGAGATCAAGCCTTGGGACAACATCCCCGTGCTGTCGTGGCTTCTGCTTCGCGGCAAGTGCCGCAATTGTGCAACTCCTATCTCGGCTCGTTACCCGCTGGTTGAGTTGGCGACCTCTGCGTCCTTCGCCCTGGTCGCCCTCGGCTTCGCCCCCGCCTGTTTCGCGGCCACGACATCCGCTGGTGCCGTCGCGGCAGTGCTTGTCATGGTTTCCTTCCTCTACCTGGCCGCGATCACCATCGCGCTGGCCCTGATCGATCTCGACGTGCATAAGCTACCCAACGTCATCGTGATTCCCGCCTACGCGGTAAGCGCGGCGCTCTTCGCTGCGGCGAGCATCCTGTCCGGTGACTTCGGTCCTCTTATCGGGTCGGGTATCGCCATGGCCGGATTGTTCCTCTTCTACCTTGTGATGGCGCTCGTCTACCCGGGGGGCATGGGGCTCGGAGACGTCAAGCTGGCCGGAGTACTCGGCATCTACCTGGGTTGGGCCGGATGGGGAGCCGTCGCGGTGGGGGCCTTCAGCGCCTTCCTCCTTGCCGGTGTCTTCTCGATCATCCTCATCGCAACCAAGCGTGCGGGGCGCAAGAGTGGCATCCCATTCGGGCCGTGGATGTTCGCGGGAGCCTGGCTCGGAATAGTCATCGGCAACTCCGTCTTCGCGAGTTACCTGTCAATCTTCGACCTCACGGTCGCTTAGCACACACATTTCACAGGGGGAAAAATGGCGAAAACAATTGTCGGTCTCGACATCAGCGCGAACGGAATTCGAGCTGCAGAGCTCGGTGCGGCCTCGAAGTCGCGCCCGGAACTGCTGCGCTACCACTCGCTACCCTTGCCGCCAGGAGCGGTCAATCGGGGTGAGGTCGCCGAGCCGGCCACCGTCGCGACAGTTCTCAAGCAGCTGTGGTCGGTCGGCGGCTTCGCCACCAAGAATGTCGTGCTCGGGATAGGCAACTCCCGGGTTCTCGCGCGTGACCTGAGCGTGCCGAAGGCGCCACTCAACCGAATCCGCGAATCCCTCCCGTTCCACGTGCAGGAGATGCTGCCCTTTCCCACGGAAGACGCCCTACTCGACTTCTATCCAATCAGCGAGGGTGTGGATGCCAACGGGCCGGTCATCAACGGCCTCTTGGTCGCCGCCCTCAAAGAAGCGGTGCTCGGCAACGTGAAGGCCGTGCAACTCGCCGGTCTCAACCCTGTGGCCGTCGACCTGATTCCCTTCGCCCTCAGCCGAATCCTGCTGCGGGGATCGCAGCTGAGCGGAACCTCGGCGATGATCGATGTCGGTGCCACGACCACCACGGTGGTCGTCTCATCGGATGGTGTTCCCCGCTTCGTGCGCATCATCCCCACCGGTGGCGATGATCTCACTCATGCGTTATCGAGTCGGATGGGCGTTTCGATGGAGGATGCCGAACGGGCGAAGAGAGCGCTCGGGCTCGCTACGGCGCCCACCACGGCGGAAGAAAATGCGGCTATGGCCATCATCTTCGAGACCACGGGAGAGCTCATCACGAGCCTGCGCAACACCCTTACCTACTTCGCTTCCACGGGGGCAACCAACACGATCGAACGCGTCGTGCTCTCCGGCGGCGGTTCGGCACTCGGGGGATTCAGCGCAGCGGTATCGGAGTACACCAGACTGCCCGTGTCAGCCGGTGATCCGTTCGGAAACATCGTAATCGGACGCCAGGCAGACAAATCGATGAAAGAGAGGGGCGTGGATTCGTCCATGACCGTAGCAATCGGCCTCGCACTGGGGACAGCAGCATGAGCGCCATCACGTTGATGCGGTCCTCGGCCGATGCCTCTCTGATCCTGGGAGGGATGCCTCGAGTTCACCTGCTCCCGCGGGAAGTCGGCGAAGGGCAAAAGACCCGAACCCTGAGACGACGACTGCTCGCCGGATTGGCGATCGTGGTTGTGCTTGCGATTCTCGCAACCGTTGGTGCGACCTTCGCGCTCTTCACCGCAAGCGCGCAACTGGCCAATGAACAGTCGCGCAGCGCGTTGCTCGCTGCGTCGCGAGTTAAGTACGCCGACGTCACTAAACTGCAAAGCCAGGTGGACCAGATCATCACGTCGCAGCCTTTGGCGGATGCCGGTGAGATTCTCTGGGCACCCTACCTTCAGGAGATTCAGGCCTCCCTTCCGGCAGGCACGACCATCACGGCATTCACCGCCTCGACAGCCACCGCGACTTCGGTCACGAATGCACTCACTCCGACCCATGTCGCGGATGTCAAAATCAGCGCCGACAGCCCGCAGCAGCCGATTTCCGACTGGCTCGACAACCTCGCGAAGGTGAAGGGATTTGTAGCGGCACTACCCGGAAGCGTCACTCGCGTCGAGGAAACCGGCCATTACACCGTGGAGGTCGACCTCCTCGTCAACTCTGATGCGCTCTCAGGGCGCTTCGCCCCAGTGAAAGCAGCGAAGAAATGAACCGCGATCGCATCCTTACGCTGGCTATCGTCGGCGCCATAGCTCTCGTCGGTATTCTGGGCTGGGTTATCGGAGTTTCGCCAATTCTCTCCCAGGTGGCGGCGGCCGACGATGAGCGCAATAGCGTCACCTCTACGAACGATCTCAACGCGACCAAACTGGTTGCGCTCAAGAAGCAGTTCGAAAATATCGGGGAGACTCAGGCGAAGCTCGACAAACTCCGAGGCTCGATCCCGGCGGTTCCAGACATGCCGACGCTCCTGCGCACCATAAAAGAATACGGAGACGGTCAGGGCATCACGCTGAAGAGTATTGAAGTGAGCGGGGTCACGGCCTATGTCGCTCCGGTCGCGGCAACGCCGGCAGTGACGCCCGGTTCGCCAGCAGTGACTTCCACACCCACCCCGAGTCCCGCCGCGCCCACTACCAGCACGACAGCACCGGCTGCGACTCCGGCCAGTCCGTCGAGCGGAATGCACGTGATCCCGATAAAAATCTCCGTCAGCGGAACCTATGAACAGGTGATGGCCTTCGCTGGCGCGATTCAGTCGGGACCGCGGTTATTCCTGGTGACGGCCTTTGGGCTTTCGAGCGTCAAAGGTTTATTCACGGGCGATCTGACGGGTAACGTCTATGCATTGCCGGCTCCGCTCACCGTGGTCGCACCGGCCAGCACGGCGACCGCAACCACTCCGTAACTCGACCTTCCTCGCGAGCCCGCTCCCGGCAGTTCCCCGTCATTGCTAGAGTGACGTGAACCGCCGGGATGGCCCGGCCGGCCCGTAAGGAGTGGCACCGATGAGCGACAACACGCCCGAAACCGCTGCAGCCCATCCGCCGAAGATGGCCGACTCGCCAGATATCGATGGACAGGTCGTGCCGCCGAACGAGCTGCCGACGGCATCGGAGCACGAGCCGGTCTACGATCTCGTCGAGGTGGCTCCGATCGCGACATCGGGCTCCGAACCGGTCGTGGCGAGAGCCCACCCGGCCGCCGCGGAAACATCGGTGGTCGAGCGGGTGCCCGACGCGGCTCCGCTTGCCGCTACCTCTGCCGCGTCCATGCAGACGGTCTACGTACCCGCCCCGGTACCGCCGTTCAAGAAGGGCAACCGTGGATTCGGCGTGCTCATCGCCCTGCTGTCGAGCCTGGTCTTCGCCGGGTTCTACGCCCTGGTCATCGCCGCCATCCAGGCCGGAGAGATCGGCGTCTTCCGGTTCGACTTCTTTGGATCGCTCGACTTCTACATGCCGATTGCATTCTTCTTCGTGGGCTTCGTCATTGTCGTGCTTCTCGCCAATCGCGCGTCCTGGTGGAGTTTCGTGGTCGGCAGCCTGTTCGTCGCCCTGTTCGTCTATTTCGCATCGGTGGGCGCGGGCCTTCTCGCCAACAACGTGTTCGGACTCACTCCGACCAACGCCGCGCGGCTCTTCTCTGCTGCGCTCTTAAATCCGTTCGTCATTGCCGCCGCACTCATCGCCCGTGAAACGTCGATGTGGATGGGAGCGCTCATCAGTGCCAGGGGCCGAAAAGTGAAGGCACGCAACATCGAGGCGCGCGAGACCTTCGATCGCGAGTCGGCAGCGCGCACGTCAGAGTACGAGAAATCCCGCTACGGCACGCCAGAAGCCACTGCCTGAACTGCAAGGTGGGTGAACGCCGAGTGGATGCACGCTCAGGTTACGCACGCACGATAGCGGTGTTCGCCGCCGTGCTGTTCCTTGCGCTCGCCATCGCGGCCAGCGGCATCATCAGCCTGTTCGCCGACCGCGAGGTGCTCACCGAGCGGGATGCCGGACCGCTGATCGCGCCGGTCATGTTCGTGGTGGCGACAGCCGCGCTCTACACTCAGCTCGTCACTTTTGGTCTGAGGCGTGGATCCATCATTGTGAACGCGGTGGTCATCGCGATCGTCTGCTATTTTCTCTTTCTGTTCAGCGGATCGACGCTGTACTCACTCGGCAAGGGTCGACCGCTGCTCGGGCTGCTGTTCTTCGGATCGAACGCGCTCGGCCCATTTGCCGCTGCGGTGCTGATAATCGCCTTCGTCGTGGCGCTCGCCTTCCTGCTCCTAATCTATTTTCGTCACAATGGGGGAGCGGCTCGCACTCCCCGATGGTGGTGGGAAAACCGCGACGACCGCGATCGCCGCGCGTGAGTTTGTCTCTCTCTTACACGGGGTGCAGCGTCCACTGGGTCGCCTCGGGGGAGGAAAAACGTGCGTCTCTAGCTGACGCTTCGGCGGGCATCCGGAGTCGCTGACGACATCGTCGTCACCGCTAATGCTTCGGCGAGCATCTCTGATGTGGCCGCTACGATCGCACGACTCGATCCGCGGGCCGGGCTGGCGAAGCCCGATCTCCAGCGCGTGCTCACCCTGCACGCCACGCTTCCCGGCCAGACCGAGGCGCTTCTCCTGCCCTCCCGATGCGCCCCTCGGGGAAGCCTGGATCGGCAGTGGCGCTACCGTCAGCATCGCGGACGCCCGCACCTACTTTCAGCCCGCGGCTTCGGACAAGGCGCCGATCATCCGCACCCTCAAGGTCGTTTCTGGGCCGGATGCCGGTCGGGAATTTCCGCTCGTCGCTGGTACGACAGTGCTTGGTCGAGAGGAAGCCGCAGACATCACCCTCCACGATCCGCTCGTGTCCAAGCGACATGTGCGCTTCGAAGTCTCTTCGGTCGTGGAGGTCGTTGACCTCGGCTCGGCGAACGGTGTCGTGGTCGACGGCGGAATCGTCACCCGATTGCGCATCGCGAAGGCCGAAACGCTGCTGATTGGTGACTCCGAAATTCTCATAACGGTGGCGGACTCCGCTGTGCTCAGCGGGGCCGCACCCACGGCCGGCCCGATTTTCTTCAACCGCTCGCCGAAGGTGGAGCGCCGGTACGCCGGACAGGAGTTCGCCGGTCCGGCGGTGCCCGCCGAAAAGCAGGATCAGCCCTTCCCGCTTCTCGCGATGATCGCGCCCATCCTCATGGGCGGAGCCCTGTTTTACATCTCCAAGCAGCCGTCAT
>Ga0209511_1001606_pt1 | contig 19684 bp, 15 predicted proteins | sample SSSSmetaG_FD_184141 | JGI IMG/M metagenome (GOLD analysis project Ga0209511, IMG submission 184141) | Glacier valley bacterial and archeal communities from Borup Fiord, Nunavut, Canada, to study Microbial Dark Matter (Phase II) - ​SSSS... | ecosystem: Environmental > Aquatic > Freshwater > Ice >...
ATGATCATCTATATACGTATCATTCAGTTCGGAAGAAAGAGACTGTTTTTTCGATCGCACAAAGAAGCAGGATTACCTCCGAAGATATCTATCACTATAATCCACAGGCAAGAGATGGCATAAAAGAGGGTGACGTGCTGAAAATTCCGAAACCTCAGACATCTGAAAATGAGTCAAAAGCGAGAATTGATGAAAACCAGCAATTAATAAAACATGTGGTCAGACGAAAAGAAACCCTTTTCTCAATTGCCAAACAATACAATACCACGCAAGAGGAAATTTTAAAAGCAAATCCAGCTGTAAAAGGCAGCTTATCAAAGGGAACTGTTTTAATTATTCCCAGGGCTTCGAATACACCAGCCGTTCAGAAAAAGCAAAAAGAGCCCGTACAATTCAGCGAATACCGAATCATCAGCGGCGACAATTATTATCAGCTTGAAAAGCGGTTTGGCACATCAAAAGAAGAACTTGAACAGCTAAACCCGGCATTAAGAGACGGATTCAAATCGGGATTGATGATTAAAATTCCAATTAAGGGACCTGACAATCAATCAAATGCCGAAAAACAAACGGCCGATGATGGATCGGTTGCTGCACCAAAAATTTCCTATTCCAATCAGGATAAGACTTTCCAAATCGGGGTCTTCTTACCATTCTGTCAAAACCTGAACGATTCAGCAAAGATCGTTCAGCGAACAGCCAGTTTTTTGGAGTTCTACTCGGGTGTTTTACTTGCTACAGAGAAGATTACCGAAGCAGGAATGAAGGCAAAGCTTTATACTTACGACACTTATCAGGATAGTAAAGTGGTGGACAAACTCGTAAAAAAACCGGAGTTTCTGTCACTTGATCTGATTATTGGGCCGGTGTATCCCGAAAATCAAAAGACTGTCGCAGAATTGAGTGCAAAAAACCGGATTCCAATGATTTCACCGCTTTCGTCGGACAGCCGGTTTGTATCAACTACGCCAGGTTATTACCAGATTAATCCAGGTAAAAAGCTTCGTCTGACAGGTACAGCGGACTATATTGCTGACAAATTTGCCGGGCAAAATATTGTCGTACTCAATCATGGTGCAAATTATGGAGATGAGAAACTGATTATTGACAGGTTGCACCAGAAACTTGGAACCGGGAAGTTACGTCAATACAATGTATGGGACGGAGGCACCACAGGTCTGGAAACGCTTCTCAAAACTGGAGTTGAAAATATTTTCGTTCTGACTGAAGGAAATGAAGCAAACGTAAGTGTTGCCATGACGCGACTGAACACAATTTCAAAATCTAATAAAATTACGGTAATTGGGCTTCAGGAATACACGAAAATGCAAAGTATTGACGTTGAACACCTACACAATATACGTCTTCATTATTTAGCCCCCTATTTTATTGATTACGGAAATCCAAAAGTAAATTCGTTTATTGAAAAATACCGTGCAGCCTATAACAGCGAGCCAACACAATACAGTTTTCAGGGATACGATATTGCTTTACATTTCATGGCATCACTTGCAATGTCAGGAAAGAGCTTCCCGGATTTGAATGTTTCACCGGGAGTTGACCTCCTGCAGGCAGACTACAATTTTCAAAAGCCATCAGAATTAGGAGGCTACATGAACAGAACCCTTTATATCATAGAATATACCGATAATTACGAAGTTAAATCGGCCGGAAAAATTCTTGGGGCGATGGTTACAGACAGCGGAGATAGAAATGGGAAGAACGGATTGGAACAATAAAATCCAATTAAGGAATAAGTTTTAATCCACTAAGCGCCGAACTATCGTTAGGCCGAATAATAAGTGCCTGATGAAACAACACCTTTGCTTCTGAAGGCTTGCTGCTGTAAAGTTTCGACCATGCAAGCATTATCACTGAATCATAGTCTAACGGATAGAGATTTACAATTTTTTCGAAGAGCTTTGCGGCACCTGTAAAGTCTTTTCGATTATAGATAATCACACCCAGCCAATAGTTTGCTACCGTATTTTGAGGATCAATCGTCAATATTTCAACGTATTGTTTCTTCACTTTTTCCCAATCTTCGAGGGCGCTAAGTGGTTTTACGCAACCAAAACGGGCTTCGATGGCATATGGCTTTAGTGCAATCGACTTTTCGTAATATCCGATCGATTCGGTGTATTGCTTTGCAAGGTAATTCAGCCAGCCTAAACGTATATTTATAACATAGTTGGCCGGATCATACCCTGCCTTCAACTGACTAATTGCATTTGCATAGTTTTTGGCATTTTCGGCTTCGTAACTTTTGGCAAATACACTTTGCAATGTTTCCATCGATTGAGAGAAAGCGCTAAAGCCGATCAAAACCAGTAAAACAGTAATCGTATTTTTCCTTATAGTTTCCATATGATTCCTCCTGAAAATGAATATTGATTGTAATTGAAATTGGTAAGTTCTATTTGTTTTTTGTCGTAAGTGTAGTTACCTAATAGAGACATGTGTTTCCCAATATACCAATATAGGGTCGCACCAGTTCTGAATGTGGTGGGGTCGATTGAGTTGTAGACATAAAGGCCACTGTGATCGTTGTAGTTTTTTAAATTGCCGAGCGTAACATTCCCTTCTGCCCATATGGCTTTTGACAGACGCACACCAGCAACTTGAGAAAATATGGTTCGCTGATCACCCTTACCCATTATTTCGCTAATGGAACTTTTGAAATAAATACTTGATTTTCCGGGTAAAGTAACCCCTGCCTGAAGTCCAAATTGCCTGAAGTTGCCAGAACCTTCTTTCAATATTGAACCGTTTACCCCTAAACTGAACCGGTTTATTCTTGTTGAAAGCGCTGCAAAAACCATATTGCCGGGATATTTATTACCGTCAACACTTACATTCAGATAATGATATGCCACATCCAGCGAAAGATGAGAAGTCATTGACCAGTTCAATAACGCGTAATACTCAGGTTGCTTTGTCAGGGCTGAGTCAATGGTTTGCTGGTAATTCGAAACAGACTGATACAAAGTTAACCGGTAACCAAGTTGGGTATTGATCCCCGCCCGAAGATACGTCGGATCTGTACGGGATAATACATCATTCGCTTTATAGTTAAATTCCAGATCGATCGCATCAACTGGCTTAAACGCATTTTCGTTCAGTTTTTGCTGAAGCTCCTTCGGAAGCTTTTCAGCATGAAAACGGGCAAAGGCTTCGTTGCCCGTATTTAATCCGCAGTAATACAGGTAAGCACGCGTATCAGCATCATATGCGTCAAAAGTCAATGCTTTTTCGTAATGCATTTGAGACGCATAAAAATCTGATTTGACAAAATAGGCATACCCCATTCGCTGACGAAGTCGTTTGTAATCGATTTTTTGCCCGATTGCCTGATTCCCTGCTTCAATAAGCTTATCCCAATCACCTGCCATATAGTATTGATAGGTAAGACTATCGGCGGTTATAAAAGTAATGGGCTGCTGTGCTTTTGATGCCACCGAAACAAAAACCAATGCCGCAATTAAGAATTTATACATTTAGCCCTAATTTTAGTCTTGTTTGATTCATATGTGAATTCCTTAATACAATTATCACTCAAAATAATCTTGCTTTTACTTTCTTTTCTTGTTCTGCCAAAAACCGAATAAAAAATTTCAGATCTTAAGATAAACGTTTTAGTATCAAAATGGTTATTCGTAAAATCAGGTTTCATGGAATGCCAGACACGAATATAGGAAAAGAATGGAGCAACAAAATCGTGTAACCAGATGGTTATTTTCTTATTATGAATGACATTAAGAGGCATCGCATCATTCATTTCAGTATTCACCGGATCACCCAGAAACACTTTATACGCTGAAAGGTAAAAAAAGTATAGCAAAGATGATTTATCTCCATAAAAAGCTGTAAAATAGAACATCAGGCCATCGTTTGCATAATAGGCAGCCGATTCTGTTTCCTTGCAGTACAAGTACTTGTAGTTGAAAGCATCGGTAAACGATTCCCATTGTTCTGCCTTTTCTATACCCCTTTCGCTCACAAAATTGTATCTCAAGACATTATTAGGCATTATGTCGAAAGCTGTTTTTAGCAATGGATGAATGGTCACACCGGAAACCAACGCACCTTCGGGAGGTTTATTAAATTGATGTAATAGCTGTTTCGTTTCTTCTTTTTCGTAATAATATGCAAAGGGATAATCGATTGTTCTTGAACCCAATGTTGGCGCAGTTTGCACCTGAAAATGCAGGTGCGGCTCAGGCGACCGGCCAGAATTACCACACTGAGCCAATAAATCGCCACGCTTTACAGAATCACCTTTGGCAACTTTGAACGAACCTTTCTTTAAGTGAGACAACTGTGTGTAAAGTCCAGGCAAATGACGGATAACAATGGTATTTCCCCAGTTGTTGATGGTGTCAACTTTGCCAATTTCATTATCATCAACGGTGTCAATTACTTCTTCAACAATACCATCAGCAGGCGCCAGAACGGGTTTATTGTAACAATAGTAATTTTCGCAAAATAAACCTTTTGAAGTATAGGTTTTCGATTCATCATCAAGCAACATAAAGTCAAACGCTTGTCCCCAATCACCTTTGTGCGTGTGTATTCCATTGTGTCCTTGCGAAACTGTCCATTCGCCCCAGAAAGGTAAATAAAGCGGAAAATAAATAAAATTCGCGAGCCTGTTTTTGTTGTTATTGAAGGTATATAAATTAATCTCTGGCGAAAAATATTGAATTGGGGTCAATACCAATCTTGACGGGTTTATTCTCAGCGTTAGGAAATATACGAAAAGAATTACCACGAACGAGAAAGGAAGTGAGAAAACCGGCAAATGAATGAATCCCAATAGTTTACTCATAAATAGCAGCACCAGTGATGTGAGCGGGACTAAAAGGACTGTCCACAAATAGGAATGCTTCGATGGAATAACAAAGTAGCCACCTATTGCGATAGCAACCATCATGTAATTCGCCCCAATATTGTAATAGGTGATACTTGCAGCTGCCGAGCCGGTGAATTTTGCAAAGAAATAGGCTGAAACAAACCCAATGACAGACAGTGAAAATGCGATTCGGGAACAGATGAGCAAAGCTAAAGCAATCAACAAACCTGCAATCAGATTGTCCTGAAAGAAGATCGAACTCATAGACCGGAGGTAGATATCAACCATTTTATGTACAGGAAGCGTATCCATGGTCTGGAAGAAATTAAGCATCGAATTGCCGCCAATCGCATACACTTCGTTCATCCAATAGATGTTGCGCTGGGTTAATCCAAGGTTTTCGAATTGAGAAGAGGGTAATACAATGAACCAAAATGTAATGACGAATGGAATACTGAGAAATGGCAATCCATATTTATAAAGCCATCCTCCCAAAGTAACCGATAGGATCAGCGTCAACAAAGCAGCGAGCAATAGTAAAGTAAAAAAGACCAGGCCCGGATCAAAGAAGGTTCCCATCCCGATACCTGTCAAAAGTGCGTTAAAACTATAAACTCCATTTTTCAGTTGAATCTTGTCAAACCCCATCGAGTTGGCAATCAGAACGGTTACCAAAACAGCCACTAAACCACTCAGCCCTGCGAAGAAATTGAAAAAGGAGACAAGCAGAATAACCAAAGCTAATAGCTTGTTATTGAAAAAGAAAATAATGGAATAGCTATTCAGCGTGGCCGGCAGAACAATGTTGCGGAATAAGTTAATGGTTCGGTGAAAGGACATATTTTCAATGATTTGTAGAGCAACACTGCGTGCTTCTAATAATTAAAGAATGAAAAATAAACAGATGAACTTTACATTGAATTTCAAATCATAAATCACGCTAACAACATCTATTTTAATGTATTATGCTTTAAATGGTCCGGAACCTGCTCATTCAGTTCAAGGTATTCAAGTGTTTCAGCTTTTCGAATCACATGCGTATTATTCTCGTTATCAATCAATACAATATTCGGCCGCAACGTTATAAATTGCATCCACTGAGTCATATTGTAAGCACCCACCTTATGAACCACCAGATGGTTTCCTTTTTCGAGCAAAGGCATTGTGATACTTTCGCGCACAACATCGATGTTCATGCAAAGCGGACCATAAAGTACCATTTCTTCGGTTTGTTTACCAAACGTTTCAACAGGACTTACCTTGTGATCGTACCAAAATGAAGTGAATAAAGTATTTACGCCAAAATCGAGGATCGTGGCTCTTCGTCCATCCGAAAGTCGCTTTGTAGCAATTACGGTTCCAAGCAAATATCCGGCATCATCAATCAGCGCACGACCCGATTCAAGAATTAACAATGGAAGTTCATCTTGTTTAAAACCATATCCCAGAATTACATCGGTAATCGCATCTGCGAACTGATCAATGGAGGGAACGGTATCCGATCCGGGTAAATAAGCCCCTTTCAACGTATTCATCGACGGAAATCCACCACCAAGATCGAGGTATTGAAGAATTTTGTTGAATTTCTCTTTGATACTCCAGGCTAATTCGCACATTTTACTGGTAGCTGTCGTATATGCTGAAGGTGAAAGCATAAATGTTCCGATATGACAATGCAAACCAACCAATTCCAGATTTTCGGAGTTGACGATTCGCGTAATGGCATTCCACGCCTGACCGTTTTCGAAATTGAATCCAAATCGATCCCATTTGGGGTAAATTCCGGTATCCATATTTACACGAATAGCCACCCGGGGTTTCAGGTTATTTTCTTCACTTAATCTGATCAGCGAATAGAGTTCATCGTAGTGGTCGATGTGGATGAGTGAATTATTACGCGAAGCAGCAATAAGTTGTTCGTCTGTTTTGTCGGGTCCGTTAAAGATGATTTTATTTCCTGGAACCCCGTTGCCCAGTGCCTTTTCATATTCAAATCCCGATACAACCTCTGCCCATGAGCCTTCCTGGTGAAATACCTGGCAAACGGCATTCATATAATTGGTTTTATACGACCATGCAAACTGCACTTTGGGATAGCGGGTTTTAAAGATTCGTGTTGCATTTTGATAGTTACGCCTGATCTGTTTTTCCGAAATCACAAAAAGCGGGGAACCATATTGATTGATAAGACTTTTCACTGAGACACCTTCGATATTGGTAACAGGTTCAGATTCGGTCCGGGTACCAAATTTATTCATAAAACCTGTATTCATTTTTTGAATAACCGGCCTTTCATATCTTAATTTTCCCATGACTTGTAAGTTTTAATTTGGTCTTGATAACAATGCTGGATGAACGAAGTCCGAAACCGAAGACTTAATTCGGGTGTCATTTCAAAAAAGCAGTTCATTATTCCTATCAAATTTGTTTCTGACATCAATATAAATGCACATCATGAATATCAATATCAACTTTGGTATTTCAACCAATTGGCCATTGGTGCTAAAAAAAGCAACCTTCAAACCTGTATCTTTAGATTTATAACTCATCGTCTAAAATTTATTTAAAGTTCTCCTGTTCCCGAAATCTTTTGAAATTCACGAATGTCAGTAATCAGATCCCAGGCATACCGGATAAATATTTTTCCAACTTCATAATCGGTAAACGGCTCCACCTTTTCGCCAAGCGCCATTTTTACCAATGCTGCAGGTTGATTTTGTCCTGCCGAAGCAGTTAGGTAGATCCATGCAGGAAAACGGGGATTGACCTCCATTATATACGATTCGCCATCAGTTGTTTGCATAATCTCAAGTTCACATCCGCCCCGCCATTTTGTGATTTTGACAAATTTTCGGGCAAGTTCGATAAACGATGCATCATCGAGTGTTATGCCTGCCCAGGCTTTACCCTTATCGGTAATATAAAGTTTTCGCATTGGTATCACGCTGATAGCATTTCCTTCACCATCACCTAAAGCAGCAACATTTATTTCCGTTCCATTAATAAACTCCTGAACGATAATAGGTAACCCCCATTTAGCCTGAATTTTGTAAAAAGCTTTCTGCGCCTGCTCAAATGTATTAGAAACAATGGCATCGTAAAACTTTCCTTTCACAACAATCGGATATCCAAGTTGTTCGGCGGCATCAGCGAGTTCTTTAACCTGATGTATTATTTTGTCCTTCGGAATTATCAGTCCGTGTTTTTTGCCAAATTCATATAGCTTTATTTTGTCACGTGCCTCAAATTGAGCTAATTCAGGCAAAAAAGTACGAATACCAACTTCTTCGAGTTTGTCTCTTAATTTAATAAAGTTGAAAAGTTCTGCATCAAAATTGGGAATGATTAAATCAATATGTTCGATTTCGTGGATATGCAACAATCTCCCCAACAATGTATCTGTACCTGATGACGGATACGGAATCTGGTAGGTTTTATCCACAATATCATGCATATATAAGCCGGGTTCAAGCGACTCGTAGGACAGACCAATAATTCGCACCTCAAAATCGGGGCATTCGCGTATGGCACGTATCACGGCAACACCTGGTCCCGGACTATCGATCGCATTCAATGCAGTGACGGCAATTACAATTTTCTTGCTCCCTGATGAACCTGAATTTTTTATTTTATTATCCATCATGTTATTCTAAAATTGTATAATCCTTCATCTGAGACAAATAATCATCAAGATCCTTTTCGAATTGGTTTTGATCAACATCATATTTTGCGCAGATTGTCTCGATAATCTCTTCAAGCGGTTTCTCCTCCTTCAGCAATGAAATGATATCAGTTCCAATTTCGTTGGTTGAAAATGAATCTCCGGTGCCCGGGTTAAATATAAATCCTTCCTCGCTGGTGGCTATGTTCTTTTTAAGTCTCATCGTTGCAATTTTTCCAATTATTGTAGTTTTGGGATACTTACTGTTTAAATCTTCCTGAATTTTGGGTGAAGATAAATTGAGCCACTGTCAAATACTAATGAAATCAACCAAATGCCCTAACAGATAAGTAGAAAGGTAAAAATATTCAATGAAAATTTAAATCAGGAAGGTTTTATCAATAAATGTCTGAAAACTCTCTTTATATTGATCTCCGACAGGAATATAGATATTGCGATCGAAGATAATTCTGTTCCGCTCAATCACCTTCACCTTGTCGAGACTGACAATAAATGAGCGGTGAACGCGCATAAATTGATCCTTCGGAAGTTGTTCTTCAATAACCTTTAGCCGGATAAGTGTTGTAATTGGTTCGTCGTTAATAAGATGAATCTGAATATATTCATTCGAGCTTTCGATGTATTTAATCTCCGACAAGTTGATACGTATCAACTTGTATTCCGATTTAACGAAGATGCAATCCGCTGTGGTCTGGATAGTTTCGGCAGGTTTATGATTCATTTCAAACCATGTTTTTGCCTTGTTTGCCGCTTTCAGAAAAACAGCATAACTAATTGGTTTAAGGATATAATCGATCGCATCAACCTGAAAACCTTCCATCGCATATTCGCTATAAGCCGTCGTAAAAATGACCTGGGGCTTTTTTGTCAGCGACTTCACAAAATCCAATCCGTTTAGATCGGGCATGTTGATATCCACAAACAGAAGGTCGACTTCATTATCTGCAAGATATTTCAATGCTTCAAAAGCATTCTGACAGAGCGATACAGGTTCCAAAAATGGAGTTCTTTCAATGTATGCGCCAATTTGCTTCAATGCAAGGGGTTCATCATCAATGGACAAGCACTTTATTTTCATAGATAGGAATGGTTAATTGCACGTCATATTCTTTATCGCTCTCATGAATATTCAGAAGGTAATCATTTCCGAAAAGCAGTTTCAGGCTCTGTTTAATGTTGGTTAAACCTATACCGGAATAACTTTTATCAAGATTTTCCTTGTTATTGTGTTTGCTGTTTTTGATCGTACAACTCAATCGGTTAGCGGTTTGTTCTATTTTGAAGGAAACAAACGATTCAGTTTGATAACTCACCCCATGTTTAAATGCATTCTCGAGAAAGGAAAGGAAAAGCATCGGCGGAATCTGAATATCGAGTATATTTTTAGGAACATCCAATGTGACAGCTACTTTTTTGGGAAATCTTAGTTGCATCAGGGCAATGTAACTCTCAATAAAATTGATCTCTTTTTTCAATGTGGTTTGTCCTTGTGCAGTATCATAGAGTAAGTATCGCATCATTGTCGACAATTCAATGATCGTATTTTTCGCATCTTCGGCATTGATATCAATCAGTGCATGAATGTTATTGAGCGTATTCATAAAAAAATGTGGGCTTACCTGATGCCTTAAAAAAGCCAGTTCAGTTTTAAGTTGTTCTTTCTCCGCATCCTTACGTCTGTTTTCTTCGTTGAGCCATTGGGATACCATTTTAAATGAAGTTCCGGCTCCCACAACGAGCAACGATATAATCAGTTCGTCTGTCAAAATCATGAAAAATGATTTTTGTTCCGGCTGAGTGATTGGCCGGTAACCTAATGGAGCAGGCATTCCATTCCCTAATTCCATTGGTGGCATCCCCGGCCCTAAATCCATGGGTGGCATTGCCATAGGTTGAGCAGGAGTCAGCAACATTCCCAGCGAAATGCTTAACCCAATCATTATAAAAATAGTAAACAAGGTTAAGCCAATATATACACTGTACTTTTTTTGGAATAAAAATTTAGGAACTAAGACAAAGGTATTAATAACGAAGATGATTAAATATGAAAACATCTTGATCCATTCTTCGCTTACTTTTACCCAATTCACTACATTGTTGAGTCTCTGATTGAAAAAAGGGACAGAAAATATTGTCATCCAGATCACAACAAATACAATCAGCTCTATAATCCTAATATTAATCGTCTTACTTCCAATGTACTTCATGAGAAGGTTAAATGTTAGGGGATAAAAGTAGTCAATTGAGTTAAAAATAGAGACAGAGGAACATATTATCTTCCTCCATCTCTGTTTTTACTATTTATTTGTGTAAACATCCCATGCAATCCAGTCAATAATGCTTGTTGCAAAATAAACCTGACGCATTGAAGCGAACAATGAACTAATATCGGTAACAACGTTTCCAGCAAGTTCGGTGAACGTAGAAGTTGTGCCGTCATCGAAGGTAATTTTCATTTCCCGTTTCTTATTGGTGATACACCTATCGGTCGTATCCGTTGAATTATCAACAAGCTCGACCTTCGATTTTAATTGCAAGACTCCGTCTACATATACTTTTGCACTATCGAGACTTGATTGACCTTTGACTAAATTTCGTGTGATCAATACGTTACCAATGGTAAGAGAAAATGCTGTTTCTCTGTGTCTCATGTCGACACTACTTTTAATAGCAGTATATTTTTCTTCATAAAGGGTTTTTGTGCCGTTCGTGATCGAATAGACAGAAACAGCTGTATCGCCTGAAGTATATTTGCATTTCGTGATATAACCATTGGGAAATACAAATTCGGAGGCAAAATTGTAACCATTTGCTTTACTGCTCGATGACTGAATTTTCAGGACTCCCGCATCAACATCCTTAATTTTAATTGAAGATGCCATTTTGTATTTGTAGCTGACAAACCAATTAAAGTCGTACTGATATTCCGATAAGGTAACCACGTAATTATTGGTCAATAAAGTGTCGCTCGGCGTGTAATGCAATAACATTTTCGATGCTTTCACTTTTTCTTCCGGTAAACGAACAATCATCTGCGAATTTTCTGCCGTTTTGGAAAAGAAACGCAAAATCGAATTATGCCCTTTAGATATCATATTCGCTTTGTAGTCATACACTCCGGCGATGTCAGATAAAAGAAGACTGTGCGTAACCGTGTCTAACGGAGAAACCATTCCACTTTTTGTAGTCAAATCGGCTGGTCCTGCCAATACCTGATAACCAGCTGAGGCTGTGATTGCATTCATAGCGGTTGTCAATTCCTGGACACCATTATTGAGGGAGGTTTTTAATGAAACCGTATTCGAAGAGGTGTTCAAACCATCTTTGTTACTGCAGTTCCACTGCAGAAGTCCAACCAGCAACACTGCCAAATACAAACTTTTTGCTTTCATAACTTAATTTTTAAATAATTACTTATTCGATGAACTAACAATTCCATTTTTTCAGAGTCATGTACTTCTTAAAAGAAATAGATCTGTTTTCAAGTTACGAATATAATTGCTGATTCGACTCCTAACAAGCAAAATCAGTGAAACGGTTTGTTTGATCAGTGGAAAGTTGGTCTGCTCTCGTCAATACAAATAAAAAAAGGTGGAAGATCTCTCCCCCGCCTTTCTATTTTATGATGATTCGAAATTTAAATAAACTCAGTCATCGACTTTTGAATCAGTCCGATCGCTTCGCGCATTTGCGATTCCGTGATAATCAGCGGCGGTGTAAATCGGATTGTATGCTCATGGGTTGGTTTGGCCAAAATGCCGTTCTCTTTCATTAAAAGGCACAAATCCCAGGCTTTCTTTCCAGCATATGTCTTTATCTGAATAGCATTTAGCAAACCTTTTCCGCGAACTTCTTCAATAAGCGGCGACTTAAATGCCTTCATTTCGTCACGGAATATCTTGCCAATCTTTGTTGCATTTTCGGCCAGCTTTTCATCAAGCAGCACCTCGATGGCTGCAATCGAGACTTTCGCAGCAAGTGGGTTACCGCCGTAAGTAGAACCATGTTCACCTGGTTTTATCGTCAGCATGATTTCATCATCAGCCAGCACACACGATACAGGGAGCATTCCACCCGAAATAGCTTTCCCGAGCACAAGTATATCAGGACGAACATCTTCATGATCACAGGCAAACATTTTGCCTGTACGACAAAGACCTGTCTGTACCTCATCGGCCACAAAAAGGACATTGTATTTTTTGCATAAATCCGCTGCTTTTTTCAAATAGCCATCCCCCGGGACATAAACGCCAGCTTCTGCCTGAATCGGTTCAACCAAAAATCCTGCAGTATTAGGATGCTTCAATTCCCGCTCCAGCGCTTCGATATCATTATATGGAATATTGACAAAACCCGGTGTGAAAGGGCCGTAATCGCTGTATGATTCTGGATCTGACGACATCGAAACGATTGTAATCGTCCGGCCATGGAAATTTCCGTCGCAGACAACGATACGCGCTTCATTTTTAGGAATCAGTTTCACCTTGTAACCCCATTTTCGGATCAGTTTAAGAGCCGTTTCGTCGGCTTCGGCACCTGAATTCATTGGCAAAACCTTATCGTATCCAAATTGCTTTGTGATAAACTCTTCCCATTCTCCCAAGACATTGTTATAGAACGCCCGTGAGGTAAGTGCCAGCTTGGCAGCCTGGTCAGTCAATGCCTTTACAATCTTTGGGTGACAGTGCCCCTGATTTACAGCAGAGTAAGCTGCCAAAAAATCGAAGTAACGTTTTCCCTCAACATCCCAGACAAAAACACCTTCACCACGTTCCAACACGACAGGAAGTGGGTGGTAATTATGTGCACCATAGCGGTTTTCCTTCTCAATATAATCTTTCGTCTGCATCATTTCAGTATTTAAATTGGTTAATATATATTTCGAATTAGAAGGTGGAAAACTATTTAATTTTATGGATTCCAACAATGATAATTGACGGGATTTAAAATTTATATACTGTCCTTTATTGTCTTCTGCTTAAGCGCGCATGCCATTCAGAAACAGCAAGTAGCCAGCAACAAGCCGCCAGCAGCCAGTTAAAATCGTATCCCCAATTTTAGATTAATACGTCGCCCGGTCAGATAATTTGGTACGGCGTGCATCTGATTCTGAATGTCCGATATCCAGAAATAGGAAATTGTATTGTTGATATCGAATAGGTTGTACAACTCAAAGCCAACCCAGGCATCTTTGATTCCGATCTTTCCTTCTTTACGAAGATCATGTTTCATATTATTAATCAACGATTTGGAGAAACCAACATCAACCCGGCGGTAAGGTGGCATTCGGAATGTATCCATGTAACGTTCACCCTGCGGCGGACCAAAAGGTAAACGGCTTCCGTAAAACAGGGTCATGCTCATTTTTACGGAAGGATAACCGGGGAAATAATCCTGGAAAAAGAGGCTAAAATTAACGCGTTGGTCGGTCGGACGCGGAATAGTTCCCGGATAAATTGTTTCGGTACCGGTTCCGTCAGCTTTCTGCTTCAAATAGAAATCGCCAATAATATCCTCTTCCGTTTTCATCAGCGATAGGCTTGCCCACGATTGTGCTCCGGGAACAAATTCACCATTAATTTTAAAATCGATACCACTAGCGTAACCAATCGCTTGTTGATCTGGAATATAACAAATATTCAAATTATCAATCTGATAAGGGATCAAATTGCTAAGCGACTTATACCATACTTCGGTTGTAAACCTGAACGGACGGTCAAAAGCGGAGAAAATCTGGTCGTAACCCAGCAGATATTGTATTGACTTTTGAGCCTTCACCCCCTGAACAATTTGAGCATCACGATCCTTCAACTCCTTAAAAAAAGGCATTTGCTGATAAACGCCCCAGGCGGCTCTGATGATGCGATTTCTTGCTGATCCTATCTTCCAACTTCCTGAAATTCTGGGACTAAATATCGTTTGTTGATTGTAATCCCAGAATTGCATCCGAATTCCTCCGGTTACTGCCAGCTCACCGTTTCCAAAAAGAGCCGTCCAACTATCCTGCACAAACCCCGAAAAACGATTCGAAAAAACTGTGTTATTTCCGGCTACAGCGCGATACAACGACAACTGATCAGTACCATAAGGAATTGAATACCCGACAGAATCGCGCATCTCCCATTCGCTTACCTGGTCCGAAATTCGTTCATGCTGGTATTTCAATCCCCATTGAAGCTGATGACGATCTGCGGAAAAAGTACCACGATGTTCAAAAGCCGTAACCCTTGCTTTCAGTGTATTCCTTGCGTGATCGAGGTACGCGCCCGTCCCGATCACCATGGAACTATCCGCATAATTCTGCGATTCAGGTATTTGATTAATATCGCTCAAATAATACTCACCCAGAATATCAAAAGATTCCTTTTCCAATGAATAAAAAGAACTTGCCTGAAATTTCAATGATAAATTCTCATTCGCCGAATAATCTGCGGCAAGCGCTCCCAGGTAATTTTCGAGTTTATCGCGCTCCTTCCCTTCGAAATAAACCAGAAACTCAAAAGGATTGGTCAACGTGCCAAATTTGGTTAAACGGGTTTCAGGAATAAACTGGAATGCGTTGGAGGCATAATTTCCCAGGAAACCTAACGAAAAACGAGGACTGAACTTGTAATTCAGATAGGTCTGAACATCGGTAAACGAAGGGTTGTACTCCCCTTTTTTATCCAGCGTTCCCAATAAATAGGCGGTGTTTTTATATCTGATACCGGTGAGATGTGAAAACTTTCCTTTTGCTGCACTTCCTTCAAAATGAGCCGATGCCCCCAATGCGCCAATTTCGGCGGAAGCACTGTTGATGGCAGGTTTTCGATAAGTTATATCAAGCACCGACGACATCTTATCACCGTAGGAAGCATCAAATCCGCCGGATGAAAAACCGATTGAAGAGACCATGTCGCTATTGATAAAACTTAGTCCCTCCTGCTCGCCCGATTTCACAAGGAAGGGCCGAATGATCTCGATGCCATTCACATATATAAGGTTTTCATCAAAATTTCCACCTCTTACCGAATATTGCGAACTTAATTCATTGTTATTGCTAACTCCAGGAAGTGTCTTGATCAAAGTCTCAACACTTCCGGCCATTGCGGGCAATCGTTCTGTCAACTCATGGGGAATTGTCAGCAGGTTATTTTCTTCCTTCTTCCCTTCGACAACAATCTCCTGAATAGGTTGATAAACAGGCTTCAATACTTGTGAAACAAATGGATTTTCAGATAGTAGGACCTCTCTTTCAAAAGTCTCATAACCAACAAACGAAAAAATAAGGGCAATTGATTTTCCGGAAACCGGAGGCAGGATGAATTCACCAAGTTGATTTGTTACAACACCATTATTAGTTCCCTTGATCAAAACATTCACCATTTCAAGCGGATGACTTTCAGCGTCAACCACTTTCCCTTTTACCGAAACACCTGCTAACTGACCGCAAACCGGCAGTAAGGATATCCAAATAATTGACAGAATGGAAAATATTATTTTTGGCATTTATAATCAGGCTAACGGTTGCATTCAAAATCAAAGTAAAAATACCTAATTTCATGAAAGCGGCAACCCTCTTCTTCTCAATCTTTTAAAAAGTGTAGTTTAGGACATCAAAAAAGATCAGCGGATTATGACTATTTTCGCACCTTTCAGCAATGAAATCTAATTATGGCACAAAAACATCGCCCGCTTACATCTGTTTTGGTAAAACCGTCAGGTCCGGATTGTAATCTGGGCTGCACCTATTGTTTCTATCTCGACAAGGAGAAGTTGTTTCCCGAAACAAAAACCCATCCGATGAGTGCAGAGGTTCAGGAAGAGATGATCCGGCAAGTGATGCAACAATCGGGTGATGCTGTTTCGATTGCATGGCAGGGAGGCGAACCGGCATTGATGGGACTCGATTTTTACAAACGGGCCATCGAACTTGAACAGAAATACGGCCACGGGCAATCTGTCGGGAATGGCTTTCAAACCAATGGGACCTTGCTTGACCGCGAATGGGCCAGATTCTTTAAGAAATACGACTGGCTGATTGGCCTTTCGCTCGATGGTCCGGAGCATATCCACGATCGTTACCGCATGGACAAAGGTCAGCACAAAACGTGGAAAACGGTTGAAGATAAGGCCAAAATGTTATTGGAAGAAGGTGTGGCAGTGAATGCAATGTGCTGCATTACTGATTATTCCTCCGACAAAGCCGAAGAACTCTACAATTATTATAAAAGTCTGGGACTTACCTGGATGCAGTTTATTCCGATCGTCGAGACCGATCCCAACGACCCATCGAAAGCAGCTCCCTTCTCTTTAACAGCTGAAAAATACGGTCAATTTCTGATCACGCTGTTCGACCTATGGATTGCCGATTTTAAAGACGGACAGCCGACTACCTCAATCCGGCATTTCGAATCGGTTTTTCATAGTTACGTCGGGATTGAAGCTCCGGAGTGCGCATTGATGAAAGAATGTGGCGCTTATGTCGTTATTGAGCACAATGGCAATGTGTATTCCTGCGATTTCTTTGTCGAAAACAGGCATCGTTTGGGAAACATTCGTCACGACAAGATTATCAACATGTTAAATTCCAAAAAGCAGGACGATTTTGGTAAAGCAAAAGCAGTACTTCCACGCAAATGCAGGTTGTGCCAATGGTACCCAAAATGTTTTGGAGGATGTACCAAAGACCGCATAAAAGATCCCGGCGATAATCACCAGCCAAGGTTTTGTGAAGGCTATCAGCTCTTTTTCGAACATGCCGATGCAGAGCTGAAAAATATTGCAGCAAGATGGACACAACAGCAAGCCGATCATCAGGAGCGAACGCAAACCAGGGGAGTTTACAACGCGTTTGATGATCTGGTCAAAAACAAGATATCGTAGCTTATTATAAGGATAAGAAATATCATTCTTTATTTGATTGCAGCTGGCAACTGGCTGCTGATTACTGGCACATTTCAATCCAAAGTTGCAGCTCAAAACCTGACTTATGATCAAACAAACTGAAATCATCCTAAATCCCCGAAAACGTGGATATCACCTTATCACGAAAGAGCTGGAATTGAAAATGCCTGTACTTCCCAAAGCCGGTATTGCCCATTTCTTTATCCGGCACACCTCTGCGGCTTTGACACTCAACGAAAATGCCGATCCCTCAGTGAGAATTGATTTTGAATCGTTTATGAACAAACTGGTTCCTGATGGTGATCGGGTTTTTATCCATCGGGACGAGGGAGAAGATGATATGTCGGCACACCTGAAAGCTTCAATTTTAGGTGCGGCTATTACGATTCCAATCGTAAACGGACGACTTCACCTGGGAACATGGCAGGGAATTTACTTGTGCGAGTTTCGAAATTCCGGCGAGGCCAGAAAAATACTTATAACAGTAATTGGTGAATAAATCTGTAAAAATCAATTGAGGAAGAATCTGTTCAGATTCCTTATAAATAAGGCAACATGCAATCAGGTTCTAACAACCATCTATTCAATCTTCCATTCTTTAGGAACGAATTTTTCATCATTTATAATTTCTACCAGATTCCCTTTTTGCCGCAGAACAAATAAACCTTGCTTGTAAGCATACCTGTCTGCATCATTTTCAACGATCATTCCGGCAACGGCACCGTAAAGTGTTACACCATGCAGATTTATTCTATCTGGTTGAACCAACTGGATTTTTTTCAGCCTTTCTAAATGTTCTTTTACATCTTCACTGCTTAAAGAACTTTTAATCTCGACTGCGACAGCAATTTCTGAATTAATTAAAAGTAAATCAATTTCATAGTATTTTTCATCGCCGATCAGGCCCACTACATTTTGCAATGTTGTCCGTATTTCGATCCCTTTATCTTTAAACAATTCGATGATCTTGGGTTTAACCATCTCGGCTACAAACTTTCCCCATGTTCCGGCCAGTTCACCGAGTCGCTTATCAAATTCCTTGCGGCTTTTCTCCATACTTTTATCTGAATCCAACATCCGTTGATGGAATTCCTTTGCTTGTCTATCAAACAGTTCCAATATATCCTGTTTTGTTAATTCAGTTTTCATCTGCCACAAAAATAAACACACTCAAATATACTGAATATTTTAGGCGAATTGATCGGCTAATTAAAGCACCCATTTTGAATCAAATGTGATGAATGCTGATTTATGATTTTTGTTAGATTCATTCTGCCAAAAATCAACTATTTTCACGGAAATTTTATTAAACCGAAAATTAAGTTCAGGTTTTATGACAAAAAAACTTTTGCTTGGGGTTGAAGCGATTGGACAAGGCGCTATAGATGGCGGCATGTCAGGAGTTTATGCCTACCCCGGCACCCCTTCGACAGAAATCACAGAATATATCCAGGAAAACGAGGTCGCTATTGCACGCAACCTTCACCGTGAATGGTCAGCCAACGAAAAAACAGCGATGGAATCGGCATTAGGAATGTCCTACGCCGGCAAAAGATCCATGGTTTGTATGAAACATGTTGGTCTGAATGTGGCAGCCGACCCGTTTATCAATGCCGCCATGACCGGAATCAATGGTGGAATGATTGTCACAGTTGCCGATGACCCATCAATGCACTCCTCACAAAATGAGCAGGATTCGAGGTTTTATGGGAAGTTTGCGATGATTCCGATTCTTGAACCATCCAACCAACAGGAGGCTTACGATATGACCCGTACAGGCTTCGACTTATCCGAGAAACTGGGTACGCCTGTTTTGCTTAGGATTACTACCCGGCTGGCTCACTCACGTGCCGGAGTTATTCCTGTCGAAAAAGCGGTAGCAGAAAACAGGCTTTCTATTCCTGACGATCCGCGTCAGTTTGTTCTTCTTCCCGCTTTAGCCAGAAAAAGGTACCAACTACTGCTCGATAACCAGGTGAAGTTTGAAGCGGCTTCCGAAAATTCCCCTTTCAACAGTTTTATTGAAGGTAAAGATCACTCGCTAGGAATAATCTGCTGTGGCATTGCGTTGAATTATCTGATGGAGAACTATCCTGATGGCTGTTCTTACCCCATCGTCAAGGTGACTCAATATCCTTTGCCATCAAAAATGGTAAAGAAACTCGAACAGCAGGTTGACAAAATACTGGTGATCGAAGAGGGTTATCCGCTTGTTGAAGAGCATTTAAAGGGATTTTTTGAACATGGCAAGAAAATATTAGGCA
>Ga0209511_1001607_pt1 | contig 19669 bp, 30 predicted proteins | sample SSSSmetaG_FD_184141 | JGI IMG/M metagenome (GOLD analysis project Ga0209511, IMG submission 184141) | Glacier valley bacterial and archeal communities from Borup Fiord, Nunavut, Canada, to study Microbial Dark Matter (Phase II) - ​SSSS... | ecosystem: Environmental > Aquatic > Freshwater > Ice >...
CACTTTTCTGCCACTTCTCTACCAAATCAAACATAGCCGATTCCTTTGATGCTTCTTTCATGATTTTTTTGACACAAAGCTATGTCTTCAGGTAAAGGTGGTCAAGATGGGTTGGTCGGACGGATACCTTACAGCATGGTTTTCAATAACCTGATGGAAAAGTATATTGAATTCAATTATCACCCTTTCCCGCACTTAAAAACTCATTTACTATTCTGGCTACTTCATTTGTTTTTTCGACAAATGGGAAGTGATTGCTCTTGCTTATTATCACTCGGCGGGCATCTAAAATATTTGCCCATTGCTCAGTTGTCCATAGCGGTATTGGATCTTCGGCTCCATGAATCAACAAAGAATAGACTTTCGGATTCTTATATTCCTGTTGGTTAAACAAGATTTCGTTCATTTCGCGATATAACCTGTTCCGGATCTCCTGCCCCTTTTCATCACTCATCAAATCTGTCCGACTATTCACAATAAAGTCAGCAACTTTGGTCTTATCATAAAATCGATTGGCTGTAATTTTCAGTAAATCATCAGGCATGCCTTTTGCAGCTTCGGTCATATTAGGCATTTCCTTGATCGCCTTCATATCTATCTGCTCCAGTTGTTTGTTCCAATTTGTGCTGTACTCCTGCATACCTTTATCAGTAAGAGGGCCGTTATCACAAAAGATAATAGCTTCTATATTTTGTGGGTACTTCAGTGCATACAGATAAGCCAGGTAACCACCTGCTGAATGAGTAAAAAGAACCAGTTTGTCAATTCCTAATTTTTCTCTGATGCTCTCAATATCCTGAACGAACACGTCGAGTTTAATGCTATCCAGGTTATAAGTTGGTGATTTCCCGTTCCCCCGTTGGTCGTATAAAATCAGCTGATACCCATATGGCAGTAGACTCTCCATATAAGGCAAAAAATAATTATGAACTAAACCCGGTCCTCCATGAACAAACAATATAGGCCGGCCTTTCCCTATGACTTTGCAGTATAGCTCAGCGCCAGCTACGGGAATTGTGAGTTCTTTAATCACAGGTCCTTCCGTCTCTGAATTTTGCTTTTTTGAGGTCATTAATTCTGATCTCCAACTTGTAATTCCTAATATTGAAACGATTAAAGCAACCAATACAATTACCTTAAGAAAATTATAAGAGAAGTGTTTTGATGAATCCATTTGAGCCTTATTTTTAGTTAACTTAATTCAATATTTACTAAGCATATTGCTAATTCTGAAGGCTGGTTACTGTGGCCAATTTAGTCATGGTCGTTGCAGTTATATTCTATCCTGATGAGTTTGAATGTTCCATAACATAGGTCTCTATCGGGATAACTGTAAATGGCTTCCGCATTTCCCATCAGTTTATAACCGTTTATTCTCTGATAATCTTTCAATGGCGTTGCCCAGGGCAATTGCTTTCCTGCATCGGCTGAATAGCGGTCATCAGAAATAAAATTGATGAGTTCACCATTGTCGTTAAAATACAGCCACGCAGAAACTGTGATATTATTATTCGTAAATGATGCCTTCACTTTATTACCTTCAATCGCTAACCACGTTATTCGCTTATCTATCAGTGTGGGCGGAGCCAGGCAACACATATCATTGAAAAAGGTAACCGTCTCTGATAAATCCATTTCTGCGCCGTCCATATACTGCACTTTGAAGATTGAAAACAGCCGGATGTCCATTAAGGCAACACCATTCTTAAAACAGTGATAACCTGCAACAGGCAGTCCTTTCATTACTGCTTTCATAAAAAACAGCCGGGTTGGTGTTTCCATAAAGCTATACTGCTCCGAAGAAAATGGCATCCACTCCGATTGCTCATTCTTTCTGATTTTGCCGGTAAATTCTATTTTGAAATTATTCACTTTTGGTTTACCAATTGAGCCTGTATAGCGAAGATATTTTTTTACAGGTTTAGGCAATTGTTGAATGTCTGATTCAGTCAGCATGGAATCTTGAAAATACACTGTCTGTTGCAGACCCGTTTTTACATCATTCTGATATTTACCATAAAAACCGGATGTTCCATATCCGATGATGGCAGCAATAAGGACAATCACATTTGCAATTGTTCCAAATTTTGCATCGTGCCAGAAGAAAATAATCAGGACCTGGGAAGTCACCATTGCAATTAATCCAAACGCCCACCAATGACTATTTCTAAAGGCAAACATGATCGCTGCAATAACAAAAAAGATAAATGCAAGCAGCCAGATCACGCCAAAAGGATGTGAAATAGTTTGTGTAAGTTGTTTTACTTCTGATAGTCCAAAGGCTTTAACAAAGCCTAATAAATGGATGAGTCCATGAATAATGACGAGTATTAGAAATGCGATTCTCATAATCAACTATTTTGTTTGTAAATTGTCAGCCAAATTTTTACTCAGCTCCAAAATTGCACGAACATGCTCTGTGGATCTTTCTATATCAGTCATCACTTTTATTGTATCCATATCAGGTTCTATTGTATTTACAATCCCTAAAATTAAAGAATTTTACTGTTTGTTTGCGCATTACAATTCAATGAAATGGCTGCAAAAATTAAAGGTAACAGGATTTGCATTATTTGATGATGGCTTAAGTTGAATTGGTGAATAAAATATTACGAACCTGTTATTTGGACAGCAGTACAACAAAAGACAGAAAACCCCATTTAAGTACTTTTAATAAAAAGTGAAAAAATGATTTCAATGTTTTCATATTTTTTGATAATTATTGCCTAAAAATTGGCATATAACTGATTGCTATGTCAATGTTTGTGTTTAATCCTCAATCATTTTATTAATCTTTGGTTGTATTATCCAAATTACAACCGGGAACATTAACATCAACATCCAATTCGCTGTTGCTTTTAAAACATGCTTTCTGTTCAGCATCTTCAAATTAGTGGTTGTAGGTAGCCAGAGATTCACGGTCAGTACCTGAAATGCTATAGTTACCTGAAACGGAGAAAGTGTTCCATTCGTTTAAATCGTAATCGAAACCGATTTTTCCATCTAGGTTATTATTGTTGCTGGTTTGTCCAACCTGTTCGTGCCTGAAATGGTTACCGGAAAAAATCATATTTGAGGTGTTAATCAAAGAAAAAATATTTATTGCTTTAGTGTACTACTTTGCTAATACGGTACAAATATAAAACTATTTATTCAGACAGGCTTATAATTGTGAAAAAAGAAAAATATATTTTGTTGAGTTTGTTTTATGACTTGGAAAGCATTCTCAATATGAATCAAAGTTAAGCGAAGCCAAAAGCGCCAGTAAAACCAGCGGAGGACACAAAATCGAATATTATAGAAAATACCACAAATCAATTTTAATCAATACACCCCCATTTATTTCACTCATAAATTTACAAATGAAATATTCTACAAATTAATAACATTGTTTTTTAGGGGGTACTTACTAAATTATATAGTTTTCCATTCGTAATACCATCAAATGAAAGGACGTAGCATATGGATTTTTGCAAAAAAACGGGATCGGATTGTTACGGTAAGAAGGAACTCAAACTTCTTTTCGAAATCAGCACGCTTCTAAACAAAGTTAAACGCGACCTTAAAAGTAATTTATTCCCTGTGATAGAATTACTAAGCAATTACTTAAATGCGGAATATGCGATGCTCACAATCATCAACAGGGCCAACAGCAATATCTCACTTGAAGTTTCCTTTGGATTAACAGAAGATTGGAACACCGGCAATTGGCAATGATGAGATTGCCGATATGCGTGCCATCGTTAATGCAAGTTTTAATTTTAAAACACTGGCCTGGTGTCGTGCTACCCAAAAGGATATCGACGCTACGATAAAGACAGGCGTGGACAGAATCAACATCTCCTTCCCTACCTCCGATATCCATCAGTTGGCAATGATGAAAGACAGGAAATGGGTACTGCGGACATTGCAGGAAATGGTAGAATATGCATCGGGGTACTTTGAATTCATTGCGATTGGAGCGCAGGATGCGTCACGTGCTGATCACCACTTTTTGGCAGACTTTGTATCGCAGGCGTAAGCTTGCGGCGTACAAAGAGTTCGGATTGCTGATAACGTCGGGATATTAAACCCATTTTCAACTGCCAGTCTGATCCGGAAAGTTTCTAAAATAGTTCCGAAAATGGAACTGGAATTTCACGGTCATAATGATCTGGGAATGGCCAATGCAAATTCACTCGAAGCTTTGTCCTCGGGGGCAAAATCGTTGAGTCTGACTGTAAATGGACTGGGCGAGCGCGCAGGAAATGCAGCTCTTGAGGAGGTAATTATGGCATTGGAGTTAAGCTTTGGATGCAGGCACGGATACAACACTTCATTTATTGGTTCCTTATCCAACTTTGTCAGCAAAGCTTCTAAAAGACCGCTCCCGTTTAGTAAGCCCGTTACCGGAGGAAAAGCACTGAGCCACGAGTCGGGCATTCATACACGTTTTCTGATTTCAGACCGGAATACCTACCAGTTGAAAGCAGCAAACAAAATTGGCAGGGAAGAAGCAGAATTTGTTTATGGAAAACATACAGGAAGTTATGCACTTCGCAACCTACTTGAGCGGGAAAGCATCTATGTTTCGGAAGTGAGCGTTTCGGCATTGCTCGAAAAGGTTAAACAAGTAGCGGTCGCAAATAAGCAAGGACTTTCCGAAATGGAAGTGATCAGCCTTGCACGACAATTATTTGCAGAAAATAGTCAGATAAAAGCTTAGTAATTAATTTAAAATCAATTCAACATGAAAATCGGAATTTCACTTTCAGATAATGTTATATCACTAAAAGAACTTTTTGCACCAAGTTTTCACCATACTTCGCTGTTGGGTATTTATGACAACGAACACAATGCGTTGGAAACGATAAATCTTGAACAAAACGGCCATTCCATAGATTTCACTGAACTGTTAAAGGAGTATGAAATAAAAGCGGTGATCAGTCCGAATTATACAATGATGGTTCTGAAACTGTTCAAAGTACTAAATATCGCCACGTTCAGGGCTTCGGATGCTGATGTAGCTGAAAATCTCGAATCGTTTAAGAGTGGAGAATTAATTTGCGGACGCAATGGAAGCAAGTAAGGATAATTGCGATGCTGATGCATGCAGAACGTGTCATACAATCTGTTAAAAATTAAAGATATGCCAACACAAAATGCAATTGATTTCATTGTAAATCTAAAGTACGACCGGATTATGCGTAAGCGGATGAACGGGTTAAACCCCGAACAGGTTCATCCTTTTCTTGAAACTTACGGATATGCTTTCTCCTATGACCAATTTGAGGATGCCGTCAATTATTATAAGCTAAGGTGCCCGACGGAACAGGATGCATTCGATATGGATGAAATAAAATTCTGGTTCCGGTTTATAACCACCACTTTCGAAAAGCAATAATTTATTATGGCATAATCATTACCACCAGTAGGTAAAGTTATGAACTGGCTCGAAGCCTCAGGTTTTACCGTCAGCTATCTTTACGAAGATCTCGTTTTTGTTGAAAGCAATGCCTTTTTGATCCGTTTTGAACAATCTGAATCGCAAAAAATCATGTTCCATATCAATACGGAATATGAATCAGCAAAAGCTGTTGAACTTGAATCATTATTGTTTGAAGAGGCCACAAGGCACGAAATTGAACCTGTTAAAGGTGGAAAATTTACACTTTTGCAAAAGAATGATGAGGAGATTGATATAAGGTTTGAAGATTAAATATGCAAAAACTCCCTGCAAAATTTCTTAGGCAGGGAGTTTTAATTTCAATCGAACAATTTAAGACTACTTTTCTATCTATACTAACTAAAACTAAATCCAATATATGCTTATTTCAACAGCCACACTTTTAGTTGATATACTCACTAAGCCATTTCCCCAATTTTTTGCGTGTGAAGAAAATTCGGCTTTTAACAGTACCAAGTGGCAAATCAAGTTTCTCTGCGATCTCTTTATATTTAAAACCACTTAAAAAAAGTTGAAATGGTTCGCGAAACTCATTCTCAAGAAGATCAATCTTTTTGTATATCTCCTTTTCTGCATGAATCGAGTCGGCAGCTGGTGAGTAATCGTCTTTTGAAAACGACATCTGAAGCTTGTGAGATGAACTCTCAAGGGTAGTTTTTGCTTTTACGTTTCTCCGGTACTCATTAATAAACGTATTTTTCATGATTGTGTAAACCCAGGCCATCAGATTTGTATCGGCTGAGAATTTATCACGATAGGTCAATGCCTTCAAATAAGTCTCCTGCACCAGATCACGGGCTTTGTCGGAATCGCTGGTTAAACTTAAGGCAAAATAATATAATTTACTGTGAAGGCTTGTCAGTGAGTTCTGGAATTGTATTTGTGTCATAGTGTAATTTATTAATAAAAATGATCAAATAATGGTTTTCAATTATCAAACAACACTTCAAAGATACCAAACACATTTTTAATATGCAATATCATGTCTGCTCAACGATCATCAATATTGGCAATTATCATGATCCATTCTAAATAAGAAAACCGTAATTATCATTAAAACAATATGATCTGCATTAAATTATTAGCCATTATAAATTACCTAAAAATCAAATAAATCATCCATACACACCGTATCACTGATCAAACATGGCTTTTGGATGATCAAACATGGTTTTTCACAATCAGGTAGTTTTGTTTTTTTAATCAGGTTATGTATTCATTAAATTGGTAGAAGCTCAACCTCTTTATCAATTAAAAAGCTTAGATTTACCGCGATTAAAATCAGGTTTGTTTCTGATAAGAATTACAAAGGTGATTTTGATGCAATTTTAAGGAGAAAATGATCATTTTTGGAGTTTCCGCAAACATCAACACAAAGTATATTAAATGAACCAGCCAGCACATATCCTATTCAAAATCATAAAAACGAAGGCTTTAAAACCATCTCTATTCCAATCAGCTGTTTTAATTGCTGTCATCATGCTCTTTGTAGTCCAAAGTTCGGTTGCCCAATACAGTCGCCGGTCAGGATCGGGTGATAACAATACATGGGAATTCGGTTTTACAGGGGGTGCCTCCCAATTTTGCAATTCCATTAATCCAAATTCTGACGCAACTTTTAAGAAGTTTAATTACTGGAATGCTGATTATAACGCAGCGATTACTGTGTCCATTATTAAAAATTTCTCCCCTAAATTCAGTGCAGAGTTCGAATTTCTGACTACAAAGCTTTCAGGGTCATGGAACGAAAACAGCGGTTATGGTATTCCACCCCCAGCAACTGCACAAACCCTCCCCCCCCCTTTTAAAACAGGAATCAACCAATTCATGCTGATGTTTGTGCCGAACTTAAACAAAATTGTTGCACCCAACAGCGCAAATGAAAAATGGTATTTGTTTGTTAAATTAGGTATTGGAGGCTCATTTTTAAAAGAACTAAAACCAGCGCTCTTTCCTTACAGTAAAAATAGTGGCTTCAAATATACACTTGCCTATGGCGGCGGTTTATCTTACACAATCAACGAAAAAATCAAGTTAAAACTCGGCGCAACATGGTACAGAGCTGAAACAGACCGTCTCGATGGCGTACATACTTCGAAACCAGGGATTGTTTTGCCAAAAAAAAATGAGGATTTAGTCTACAATGTGAAAGAAAAGTATTTGTATCCTTATATTGGTATGACTTACGGATTTGGACAGGTCCAATCAAAGGCTCATTTTATCCGCGGAAACAACAGCAGGTTCTTATGGTTTAAAAAATCAAGTAAGTTTAGAAAACGTCGATAGCCATTGCAAATGGTAAAATTGTCAATCCTTCAACATGGTTACTTTTAAATTTAAACTTTTTCCATCTGTACAACCTTTTTTTTGAAACCTATTTATTCTCACAACGTAATAATTGTAATTATTTATTTTATATTTTTAAAATATGTCTTCTATTCGTATTGCAGTGATCGGGCTCGGATATGTGGGCCTGCCCCTTGCCAGACTTTTTGCCACCAAATACCCGGTTGTTGGGTTCGATGTCAATCAACATCGTGTGAATGAGATCAATCAGGGTATCGATCGTACTCTTGAAGTTGAAGAGCAAATTCTTAAAGCTGCATTGGTTTCCGAAAATCCGGTTCACACAGCATCGAATGGCCTCTTTTGCAGCTTCAATTCAGAGGATATTAAAGATTGTAATTTTTATGTTGTAACAGTTCCCACTCCTGTTGATAAAAACAACCGTCCGGATCTGACCCCGCTCGTGAAGGCGTCCGAATCGGTCGGTCGTGTGATCTCAAAAGGTGATATCGTTGTTTATGAATCAACGGTCTATCCGGGTGCTACAGAAGAAGATTGCATCCCCGTGATTGAAAAAATTTCGGGACTTAAATACAATATTGACTTCTTTGCTGGTTACAGTCCCGAAAGAATCAATCCGGGTGATAAAGAACATACAGTTGAAAAAATCCGAAAAGTCACCTCTGGTTCAACACCCGAAGTTGCTGAGATTGTCGACAAAACTTACCGCACTGTAATTCAGGCAGGAACACACAAAGCCTCATCAATACGTGTAGCTGAAGCTGCAAAAGTGATCGAAAACAGCCAACGAGATATTAATATTGCTTTTGTAAACGAACTGGCCAAGATCTTCAATGCGATGAAGATAGACACCCACGACGTATTGGAGGCAGCATCCACCAAATGGAATTTTCTCCCGTTTAAACCAGGGTTGGTTGGCGGACATTGTATTGGAGTCGACCCCTATTATCTTGCACAAAAAGCACAGGAAGCGGGTTATCATCCGGAAATTATCCTGGCTGGCAGGCGGATGAACGACAGTATGGGAAAATATGTTGCGTCAGAGGTGGTGAAAATAATGATACAAAACGAGATCCCGGTTAAAAATTCGAAAGTACTGATGCTTGGTATCACCTTTAAGGAAAATTGTCCCGATATCCGAAATACAAAAGCTACCGACATTTACCGCGAATTAACCAGCTATGGAATCGATGTCGATATTTACGACCCATGGGCATCCCCCGAAGAAGTTCTGCATGAATACGGTCTTACAATCACCAAACAACTCAAAGAATCGGTCGAATATAGTGCTGTAATTCTGGCAGTGGCGCACGATGAATTTCTGAAAATCGATCTTCAGGCTTTTAAAACCCGTGGTGCGATTATTTACGATGTTAAAGGGATCTTATCACGCAAACTGGTGCATGCACGGCTATAATCAGTGGATATAAATAGATCGTCCATTGTCTCTTAAAATTAAATTCAAGATGACTTTGCTTATCTGATGTCAAAATAGTCGCGTTTATAAAATTAAATTAAAATCTTGTTGCAGGCAGTCTTATGCTTAGCAACAAGATTTTAGTTTGTATTGAATTAAATCTCAAAAATGGCTAATATTGCCGCCTGAATCTGAACTTATAAAACCTGAATGATCTGTATAGATTTCATTTTGGTGGTTCCGGATTTATTTTCATCTGCTTTAAGTGGGAGTGAGGAATGCGAAGCGTTACGAAAACTCAAAAATATACGCATCGGATTATTCCTTTTTGTACATTTGTAAAACAAAGATTTAAAAAGATGGTAACAACAATAAAAAAAGGCACTTCACGCGAAAAAATCCAGATCGCCTTAAAAAAACGTCAGGTCAAAACTAAAAGTCCAGACTTGAAAAAGTATTGCGGATCTATTTCGTTAAGCGAAGACCCATTGGAACTGCAAAAAAAATGGAGAAATGAGTGGGAATAATGTACTACTTGACACCACCATTGTACTTTACCTGCATTAATGGCGAAGAATCACTGATTCCACTTCTTGAGGAAAAAAATCTTTTTCTGTCATTTATTACCCAGCTGGAGTTATTAGGTGCCCGATATTTAAAACCTGACGATATTCTGTAGATCAAGCAATTTATTTCGGAGTGTACCGTAATAGATATTACACCAGGCATCAAGGAATTTGCAATAAGCATTCGTCAAAAGTATACGATCAAATTACCCGATTGCATTATATTGGCAACATCTCTTTGGCTTAATATGCCCTTAATATCAGCCGATCATGATTTTTTAAAAATAGACATTGCAGATCTTATTTACTTTAAAAGATAATTTCAGGTATTCCTTCATTTTGTCTCCATCAAATTCCATTTAATAAGGATAAGTAGTTCTGACATGGATACTCAGAATAACTTTTTTTTGCAGGGTAACACCGTGTCACTTTCCTTTTGTGTTAATTAGTGGATTCCAAAAAATTGCAACCATATGACAGAGCTACTTTATAAAACGAAGTTTACCAAATAATTGGTGCTGCAATGGAGGTACATCGAGAACTTGGACCTGGCTTTTTGGAACCTGTATACCAGGAAGCCCTTGAACTTGAGTTCATACATCAATCCATCCCCTACATATGAGAACAACCTTTAAGCATATTTTATAAAGGAATAAAGCTAACAAGAACATATTCTGCTGATTTTCTTTGTTATGATCAGATCATTGTCGAATTAAAAGCATAGTCACAATTAAACGGTGAACATGAGTCCCAGCTGATCAATTACCTGAAAGCTACAAAACTGCGTGTTGGGGTATTGATCAATTTCGGAGCCAAAAGCCTCGAATACAAACGAATGATTCTGTAATGATCAGTCCGCGAGAAAAAAGGATTTGTTCACTAATTAACACCAATTTTCACGAAAAGAAGAAGATTAGTTTGTGTTTACCTACAAATCATCTTTAACCACCCATTGATCTTTTCACACCGACGGTGTGATGCGTTTTAAATTGTTTCCTTTCGTGCTAATTAGTGTAATTAGTGGACCAAAAAAACCCAACATATTAGTGGACAATAAACATCGCGTTCTGTACTTCATCGGCCAATGCCTCTCCCTCGACGAACACCCAACGTTCCACGACGAGATCATTGTGCAGTTTACAGATGAAAATTACGACTGGAACCAATTTATCTGGACCTGCAGCAACCACCTTGTTCTTCCTGTAATCTACCTGAAGTACGACCTGACCTCTTACGTACCCGATATTCTCGCACAACACCTCGAAGAAATCTACCCGCTGAACCGTATATGCAAAGAGCAGATCCTTTTGCAGGTAAAGAAGATAAATGCCACCTTAAACGCTGCCAGCATCTTCTCCCCAATCTATATGAAAGGAACCAGTAAAAACTGCTTTTATATGATGACAAATAATTAATAAAAACGGTATTTTTACTGCAAACAGATGTGGCCAATGGCAATCGAATTTTCCAACCATGCATTAAGACAAATGGAAGCAAGAAGCATTGCAAAGGAAATTATTTTGTCCGTAATACATCAACCTGATCATACAGTGAAACAAGATCAATTAACTACGATATTTACCAAGTTAATTGATGAGCATGAAAAACGTTATCTTTACCGCGTGTTTGTCAATACAGCTAAAAAGCCTCCGTTGATAATTACAGCTTATAAAACATCAAAAATCGACAAATATGGTTATCCGTTACGATAAAGAGCTTGACATTGTGTATATTCGTTTCTCAGAAAAAAAAATTGAAGAGAGCAATGAAGATAAACCTGGAATAATACTCGATTATGACATTGAAGGAAGCATTGTTGGTATTGAGGTCTTAAATGCCTCATCTCAAATGGTTCAGCCAAATGGAATCGTTTATGAAGTTGCCTAAATAATTTATTTATTCCTTTGTGTTAATTAGCTTCGCTGTCCTGAACCTTCGGGATCATTTCGTGTAATCCGTTCAAATCCGTGTAATCCTTTTCCAAATCCGTGTCCATTCGTACAACATACTTCATCGGCCAATGCCTCTCCCTCGACGAACACCCAACGTTCCGCGACGAGATCATTGTGCAGTTTACTGATGAAAATTACGACTGGAACCAATTTATCTGGACCAGTAGCAACCACCTGGTTCTTCCGCTAATCTACCTGAAGTTTCTGAAGCACGACCTGCTCTCTTACGTGCCGGATGTATTGGCACAGCACCTCAAAGAGATCTACACACTCAACCGCACGCGCAACGAACAGATTCTTTTGCAAATAAAGACGTTAACTGATTCTTTTGTGCCTGGTTTTGGTTCTAAAAGACATTTGGCATTTTATAGATACAGCTATTGAAGAATGTTTGCTATTTTTACCTTTGTAGAAAATCGAAAATATGGAAACTTTAATTATTAAACCCAAAGATAAGGCCGATCTGAATTTTTTTATTGAACTTGCTAAAAGGCTTGGGGCTGAGACATCTACTATTAATGATGATGCAGATGAACGTCTTTTTCAGTCCATGGAGAATAATAAAAAAACACCGAAAGTAAGCAGGCATAAGGTAATGGATACTATTAATAAACTCATAAAGTAATGAAAATCGAGTTTTTGAGCGGTTTTGAGAAAGATCTTTCACACACTCGGGATAAAATTCTTGCCCAAATAATTCTCGACTGTATTAATCTGTTCGAGAAAGCCAATAATTTAACTGAAATACCTAATATTAAGCAATTAAAGGGATATTCTTCAGCATTCAGATATCGAAAAGGGAAATACAGGATTGGATTTTATTTTGAAGATGAAACGGTAATTTTTGCAGCCTTTGATACGCATGATAAAATTTATCATCGATTCCCTTAACAACTATTAGATCGGCTTCATTCACCTTTCTAATATCTTGCTCCTCTTTAATATATAGCATTTTTGCGAACCGAAAAATAATTACACAACTTTTCCCGATCCTTCGCATAGCCGTCAGGCTTATTTTTGTAATATGTTATTAAACAGGCATATACAGGTTCAAATTAGAACCCTTTCTTGTAAAGTCCGTTCCCACATATAATTATTTTTTTTGGCTGATCCCAGCCTGTTAACTTTGATCTAAAGATAAACAAATATTTCATACTACACAATAAAATGAACTTAAATATCTAATATTCTTATAATTACATCAATCGATGATAGTTTTCCCTTCTTTTTTTCAACCATGCAGTTTTTTAATACATTTTTCACAAACCTCTGAATTGAAAATCCAACGCCCTCTGCTTTTATTAATGCTTGGATTTTTAAATTATCGCAAAACTTACGAAGAATCTTCATCATTTTATAAAAACTTACAGCCTTTGTTCTGTCGTGAATATAGTTGGTTATTTTCCAGAAAATATTCCATCCAAGTAGCACCCATAGCAACTTCCCATATAAATGATACTCTATTCTTTCTCGTTTCGCTTTCTTTATTTTATCTACAAAAGCTATTGATTTCCAGACCTTAAAGACCAGTTCGATTTGCCAACGTAATCGATAAAGACTCCAAACCAGCTCTTTAGGGATATCTTGTTCTTCCATATTTGTCACAAACAAGTTCATCCCTACTCTGGCAATTGTGTCTTTGCCTAATTGCCGACCCTCTTTTTTCGCCGCACCAATGGCTTTTCTGAGCTTTTCTGCTTTGACTTCTTCCGGCAAACATTCCACGATCAACCTGCATTTTACTTTTTTATTGTTTCCAAGACGGACTAAAAACTCCCTGGTATTAATTTTTGATTCCCACATCTGTTTTTCAATCTTTGCCAGGTCGAGTACTACAACGCAATCAGTTCTATCTACAGTCCAAATACTTATATTACTATTTATCCTATTCATGTAAAATGCACTTCTGTTTTCAATCTTTTCAAGAAAATCCAACCCTATATATGCCAAGTCCCTAATTATCAAGTCTTTTTTATGTACTCTTTCAATCGTTTGATAACTGTTTGTCAGATCGGATGTTGTGTAGGGTCCAACAGACAGTTCTAAAATTTTCCCTGACTTCAGATCGTACTCAAATTGGATCTTCATGCAAGCTTTTGAGTATCTCCCACCACTGCCTAGATAAATATCTTGTAAATCTTCAGGCAACTGGAACGATGTTGCATCTTTTATCCTGATGGTTTCGCAAACTGGAAGCAAATCCTTAAAACCATCCGAGGGCACATGACGCGAAAGAACTTCTTCCATCAGTAACTTCAGAAAGGCTACTGCACGGCTATTAAACCTTTCATCTAATGACTGTTTGGCCAATAATCTCTTATGGCTGTACTCAAAATTCTGGCACATTCCCAACAGACTTGTCTGTGCCAGATTTCCATTTGAGAATACCAATAAATGGGCAAAGTGTGAACCCGTTAGCTTTGATTTTCTTTTTACAAAACCGCTCTGACGTGCTTTAACTTCAATCAAAGCTGACTTGAGAAGCACATCAAAATCTTTTTTTATCTCGGCAGATAGTGCCGTAACATAATACAGTTCCCTCTAAGAACCAAGCATTATGTTAACCATGAAATAACATAACCTTAACCTGACGGCTATGCGATTTTTCGGGAATCCTTCGGGAGTGTAACACAGAGTATGACACAGTGTAACTCTGTGTAATTTCTTCTTTCGTTTAACGCCGTAAAAATAATTGGTTCTCGCGGCGGTTTCTATACGAAGAGGGAATTCTTAACGACAAACAATTTCTTAACTTTGTGAAAAATTGAAATTATGGAAACGACTATCACAATAAATACAGATGCAATAACACCCGAATTCATTGAGGGAATTAAAAAACTATTTCCTCATAAAACTGTCGAAATTACGATACAGTCTGCTGACGAGACTGACAATATTTTTAGTAATCCTGTTTTTACGCAAGTCTTACAGGAAAGAATAGCCGCGTATGAGGGGAAAAAGCAGGTTATATCTCTTAAAATGGATGACCTTCTATGAGAAATATAGAATTCATACCATCTGCTTTTAAGGAATACCAGGAATGGATAGAAATCGACCGAAAGATTGCTTTAAGAATTGGCGACTTAATAAGGGATATTTCAAAAACCCCTTTTGAAGGGATTGGTAAACCGGAAGCTTTAAAACACCAGTTTAAAGGATACTGGAGTCGAAGGATAGATCGTGAGCATCGGCTAATATACAAAACCACCGATACATCAATTGTAATAATTTCTTGTTATTCTCATTATTAATAGATTATCTGCTCTTCCTTTCGTGCTAATTTGTGCTAATTAGTGGACCTCAAGAATCTTTCTTCCGGTTAGGGACTGTCTCTTTACGTGATGTTTACGATTTGCATTGCTTCTCAAAACGCGTAGACGCGCAGCAAATAGCGCAGGTTACACCCTACCCCGGGAAGTATATGACCTATTGTGATATTACCAACAAATTGCTTGGATTACAAGTATCGGGCAAGCAGCCCATGACCCCCAAAATATTTTGCAGGAAGCACGATTTAAACCTGGGTTCACCCCTGTTCAATACCCGTCACCGGATACCGTGGACCGTATCGGTGTTTATCTTTATTGTAATCCCGAAGAAGTGGAAAGAATTCTTTCATTACCAGGAGGCCCTGCAAATACTGGTGCGAAAAATGGGAAGCAAAACATGGTATATTCAACAGCCGGAGATCTATAAGAAAATGATTACAGGGTAGTCTGTCATTGCGAACGAAGCGAAGCAATCCAACATTTTGTAATCTGTGTTTTTAGGTGATTCTTAAACTGGCGCTATCAGATGATTTATTTTTGTACATTTGTAAAACAAAGATTAAAACGATGGTAACAGTAAAGATGACAGAGATGGAATATAAAGCTTATCAGCTTTATCTGAAAAGCATCAAAGTAATGCTTAAGGCTGGGAATATTGGTTCCCATAAGTCTTCTATAGATGAATATTTGAATAATTCGGAAAACTGCGTAGAATTAGAAGCCGGGATAAAAGACGTTAAAGCCGGACGAATAACATATATTGACCCTGAAAATATATGGGAAATGAGCATGGTTGATAATCACAATCAGGAATGAATATCTCCTTCATGCGAATTCTATACGACAACTAAGAAACAAATTATATACGTATAAAAATATAAAATAGCCTTATCTGATCGCGCGAAAGACCATCTATTGGAATGGAAAAAGTCAGGGCAGATTGATAAGAAAAACCGTATTATTTACCAGGTTAGTGACGAAATTGTAACAGTTTTGTTTTATCCGTTAAGGGTCATTATGGAGATAAATAATTTGATGTTATCTCCTTATACATAAAGTGGCACTTAATTATATCCACAGCCATTTAAGCAATGCGGGACACCGGTTAGGAATCGTCTTTGCGACATTTACGATTTGTATTGTTTCTCAAAACGGGTTGATTTGCAACAAATAGAAGTACCCTATCGGCAGAAGTATTTGGCTTATTGTGATATTACCAACAAATTGCTTGGATTACCCATCTTGCAAAAGCAATACCTGTCTTCCAAAGTATTATGCCGGAAACACGATCTTAACCTGAGTTCGCCGCTGTTCAGTACCCTTAGCCGGATTCCATGGACAATCTCCGTGTTTATCCTGATTGTAATCCCTATAAAATGGAAAGAGTTCTTTCATTACCAGGAGGCCCGGCAAATACTGGTTCGAAAAATGGGAAGCAAGAATTGGTATATTCAACAGCTGGAGATCTATAAGAAAATGATCACGGGGTAGTTGATCTTCATTCATGAAATTTGCATTTATCGAAGCATACAATCAATTAAAACAGTAATGATTCAGCATATTAGCCTTCAATTAACACCGCTGACCTTAAAAATAATTACACAACTTGTCCCGATCCTTCGCATAGCCGTCAGGTTAAGGTTATGTTGCTACATGCTTATCATAATCTATATGTTTTTAGAGGGAACGGTTTAATATTGCGGCAGTATCTGCCGAGATTAAAAAAGATTTCGATGTGCTTCTCAAGTCAACCTTGATTGAAGTCAAAGCACGTCAAAGCGGTTTTGTGAAAAGAAAGTCAAAGCTAACTGGTTCACATTTTGCTAACTTATTGGTATTCTCAAATGGAAATCTGGCACAAACAAGTCTGTTGGAAATGTGCCAGGATTTCGAGTACAGCCATAAGAGATTGTTGACCAAACAGTCATTAGATGAAAGGTTTAATAGTAATGCAGTAGCCTTTCTGAAGTTGCTGATGGAAGAAGTTCTTTCGCGTCATGTGCCATCGGATGGTTTTAAGGATTTACTTCCAGTTTGCGAAACGATCAGGATTAAAGATGCGACTTCGTTCCAATTGCCTGAAGATTTGTGCAATGTTTATCCTGGCAGTGGTGGGAAAACATCAAAAGCATGCATGAAGATCCAATTCGAGTATGACTTAAAGTCGGGGAAAATTTTAGAACTATCGGTTGGTCCTTACACAACCTCTGATCTGACCAGTAGTTACCAAACGATTGAAAGTGTAAATGAAAAAGATCTGTTAATTAGGGATCTGAGTTATATAGGTTTGAATTTTCTTGAAAAAATTGAAAACAGAAGTGCATTTTATCTGAACCGGATAAAAAGCAATGTAAGTGTTTGGACTGCAAATAAGACTGATTGCTTTGTAGTACTTGATCTGGCAAAGATTGAAAACCAAATGAGGAAATCAAAAATTAATACCAGAGAGTTTTTAGTCTGTCTCGGTAATGATAAAAAAGTAAAATGCAGGTTGATCGTAGAATGTTTGCCTGAAGAAGTTAAAGCAGAAAAACTTGGAAAGGCCAATAGGGCAGCGCAAAGAGAAGGTCGGCAGTTAGGCAAAGACACGATTGCAAGAATAGGGATGAACTTGTTTGTGACAAATATGAAAGAAGAAGATATCCCCAAAGAGTTGGTTTGGAGTCTTTATCGCTTAAGATGGCAAATTGAGTTGGTCTTTAAAGTTTGGAAATCAATAGCTTCCGTTGATAAAATAAAGAAAGCAAAACGAGAAAGAATAGAGTGTCATCTATATGGAAAATTGCTATGGGTGCTACTTGGATGGAACATTTACTGGAAAATAACCAGCCATATTCACGACAGAACAACGGCTGTAAGTTTTAATAAAATGATGAAGAATCTTCGTAAGTTTTGCGACAAATTAAAAACTCAGGCATTATTAAAAGCAGAGGGCATCGGATTATCGATTCAGAGGTTTATTGAAAATGTATTGAAAAACTGCATGGTTGAGAAAAAGAAAGGAATGCTATCATCAATTGATGTAATTATAAGAATATTAGATATATAAGTTCGTTTTTATTGCCGAATATGAAATATTTGTTTATCTTTATATCAAAGTTTACAGGCTGGAATCAGCCTAAAAAAAATTATATGAGGGAACGGACTTTACAAAGCACGGCTCCATTGGGAGCCTGTAAATACCTGCATAATAATTCATTGCAAAAATAAGCCTGACGGCTATGCGAACCTTCGGTATCATTTCGTAATAATTAGCTTCGCTGTCCGTCAGCTGACGGATCGTTTCGTGTAATCCGTTCCAATCCGTGAATTGAAAATCAGCGAAGCTAAATCTCCTTTTAAAATCCGTGTCAATCTCTCCTATATATTTTATCGGCCAATGCCTCTCGCTCGACGAACACCCTTTGTTCCGTGAGACAATCATTGTGCAGTTCTCGGACCCCGATTACGAATTCGAGAAATTTGTTCAAAATTCGTAAAATTCGTGTTATAACAGCAACCACCTGGTTCTTCCGGTCATCTACCTGAAGTTCCTGAAGTACGACCTGTTTGGTTACCTGCCCGAAGTATTGGCACAGCACCTCAAAGAGATCTACACGCTCAACCGAACACGCAACGAACAGATCCTTATGCAGGTAAAGGAGATAAATGCATCATTAAACGCTGCCGGCATCTCCCCCATTTTTATGAAGGGAACCGGCAACCTGATCGATGGTATTTACAACGATATAGGCGAACGGATCATCGGGGATATTGATTTTCTTGTACCTGAAAAGGACTACCTTACAGCAGCTGAACTTTTTAAAAATGAGGGGTTTGTAATCTGTTTTCCAGATGCCGTGAATTCTGATCATAAACGACACCACCATTATCCGCGGTTATGGAAAAAAGATGTTGCAGCCGATATTGAAATCCACCGGTCGCCCGTTATAGAAAAATATTCAATCCGTTTTGGTGCAGATCTTGTGCTGCGAGATAAAAAAACCGTAGCCGGTTACCCGGTGTGTTACGTCCTTTCGGATGAACATAAATTGATTCTTAATTTTATACATAGTCAGTTGACCAATCACGGATATGCTTTAGAATTTGCATCATTACGCGATGTTTACGACACCTATTGTTTCTCAAAACGGTTTTCGTTCAAGCGTATATCACGAAATTTTCCTTACAGACAAAAGCATATTGCATGGTTAAAGCTGAATGAAAGACTATTGAATCTACCCAATATTTTTTATACCGGCGAAACACTTTACGCACAATTGTACAGGTTGAAGCACGACCTGATTAACTATTCAGTAATAATAAGTAGACTCAACCGGTTACGCTGGGTATTAGCTGTAGGGATTGGACTTGGTGCTGACCGGATAGCTGAATCTCGTTCAGACAGCCTTTTACGCCGCGAAAATATCCGAAACCTATTTACGCCCGGATGGTACGTACAGAATTTTAAAGTAGGTCTGGCAAAGTATCGTAAGCATTCGGTGAACCCCGTATTTTAATTTGTCTTTTTGGTTTTTAAGTTTGGACTTCATTTTAAAGACAAGCGATGTTAAAAGAGAGACAATTTCTATCGATTTATGAAGGTTATCTGGAATCTGGTCTATCCGTTCGGGATTATTGCGCCAACCAGCAAATGAAAGAGTCCATGTTCTATTATTGGCAGAACAAGTTGAAAGGACAATTGCCACCTAAAAGAGGATTTGTCCCGGTGG
>Ga0209511_1001612_pt1 | contig 19591 bp, 17 predicted proteins | sample SSSSmetaG_FD_184141 | JGI IMG/M metagenome (GOLD analysis project Ga0209511, IMG submission 184141) | Glacier valley bacterial and archeal communities from Borup Fiord, Nunavut, Canada, to study Microbial Dark Matter (Phase II) - ​SSSS... | ecosystem: Environmental > Aquatic > Freshwater > Ice >...
TGGCCTGAAAATCTGCGAATTCAGTTGCTGTAACAGGCTGTGACGCGATAGAGAATGGCCGCACATGGACCAACATCGGCGGCAGTTCATTATCAAAATGAAAGCGTCGCGCATCATGCCGGCCCAATTCAATCGCGCCACCGGCAAATTCGATATCGCGTGCCGCCTCATATTGCGCTCTTGGCTGCGGTACAAAAGTCGGCATCGCCAAATTGAGCGCTGCAAGCGTCGTCACCAGTGCTTCCTGATGCATATCTTCGTGCGCTAACATCAGATAGGCATTACGCTTATGCAATCCATCTGCATAGCCATCTTCAACTTCGGCCTGGACGCCACATTGAAAAGCCTCACATAAACGTGTCATCACCGCTTGCATATAGTCCAGCACTTCAACTCGCGGCGGATAGTGATTTGTCCATCGATCATTATGTGCAACCGTGTTCGAATTGAACAGCGCATCTGCATACGCGCGACATGAAGGCAGCAAACTGCCGACCCCGCTTGCCAATGGCTGGCGCAACGCAAAATACTCCTGAAACCAGGCAATATGGCCCAGCTCCCAAAGTGGCGGATTGATATGCGCAAGATACGGCACAGACGCAGGCGTCCACAGTAGCGTCGGCAAGTCCGCATAAAGGTTCAGCGTATAATTTCTTTGAACTAACAATGCTTCGTTCAGGCTAATCGCGTCTTGCGGGAAGCTATCCATTTTTTATCTTGACCTTGACCGTCATACATCTTGCGCATTTAATTAAACATCACACTCAATATTTCACTCACCGTGCCTCAACACCGGAAAATTATCGAGATTGCCACGCCCTATCAAGCCGACGCCAACAACGGCAACTGGCGTACGGCACATCGCTGGCAATCATTATTATCGCGTGATTATCAGGTCATTGTACAAGGCGATTCCCGCATGCCTAAGCCTGATACTTCCGCAACATCCGAGCTTCTGATTGCACTACACGCGCGCCGAAGCGCAGGCATTATCCAGCAATCCCGGCTGACACATCCTGACAAACCTATTATCGTCGTCCTCACCGGCACCGACCTCTACAAAGATTTACCGCATGATGCCGAAGCGCAGGAGTCGCTGCGTATTGCAGATGCACTTATCGTGCTCCAGGAAGATGCGATTCAACATGTTCCTATGCCCTATCGCAAAAAAACCCATGTTGTTTTTCAATCTGCAAAACCGCTGGTTGCCGCAGCTAAACCAGCAGGCAAATTAAATTGCGTGGTCGTCGGCCATTTGCGCGCCGAGAAAGATCCGTCCACCATTTTGCATATTTTCAATCATCTCCCGGTAGATGCACCTATTCATATTTTGCATATTGGCTCACCACTGAACACAAGCCTGGCTGAGGCTTCCAAGGCAAAAATGGCTGAAGATGCCCGCTACCATTGGGTCGGCCAACTTTCTCACGGACTTACCCGCGCGGCCATCAAGCGTTCGCATGTGTTGTTGCACCCTTCCATCATGGAAGGCGGCGCAAACGTGATTGTAGAAGCGATCGTCTCTGGCACGCCTGTATTGGCTTCTGAAATGTCCGGTAACATCGGCATGCTGGGAAAAAATTACGCGGGTTATTTTCCGGTGGGCGACGCCAAAGCACTGGCGGCGCTGCTGCAAAAAAGTTTGACCGATGCTAATTTTTTATTACGCCTCAACATCGCGTGTCAAGCCCGCGCAAAACTATTTCTGCCTTCTATCGAACGCGATGCACTAAAAAACATCATAAGCTCGTTGGTCCGAGATATTTAATCGCCAGACTGAAGTTTCGAACTAAAGTGTCAGTCAGATTTATTGAAACCGAAGCTGACTTGCCAGCGTAGAGTTTTTCATCCCTTTCCAGTTTATTGCTTGCCCTTTCCGGAGAATTACATGAACGCCCCAACCGAAATCAAAAACATTCCGGGCCTTGCCATTCCGCGTCTTACTTCGCTTTCACACGGGGGCGGCTGCGGCTGCAAAATTGCGCCCGCCATTTTGCAGCAGATTATTTCAAAATCAGGCAATCCCTTAATACCGAAAGAGTTATTGGTTGGCATTGAGACGTCTGATGATGCAGCGGTGTACCAAATCAACGATACCCAGGCTATCGTGGCCACCACCGATTTCTTCATGCCGATTGTGGATGATCCGTACGACTTCGGTCGCATTGCGGCGACCAATGCGATCTCGGATGTTTACGCCATGGGTGGTACGCCACTGTTTGCGCTGGCACTCGTCGGCATGCCTATCAATACCCTACCGCTGGATCAGATCAAATTGATTCTTGACGGTGGCGAGGCTGTTTGCCGTGATGCGGGCATTCCGATTGCAGGCGGCCATACGATTGATTCCGTAGAAGCGATTTATGGCCTCGTTGCGATTGGTATCGTTAACCCCAAAAACTTGAAGCGCAACGCAGGTGCCAAGCCGGGCGACCAGCTAATTCTGAGTAAACCGCTTGGCGTCGGTGTTCTGTCAGCTGCGCTGAAAAAAGAAAAATTGAGCGCCGAGGGTTATGCCGCCATGATTGCGTCTACCACCAAGCTGAACAAGCCCGGTATACAGCTTGGCACCTTGCCTGGCGTTCGCGCATTGACCGACGTGACCGGTTTTGCGCTTCTCGGCCATTTGCTTGAACTTTGTCGCGGCTCCAAAGCGGGCGCCACGCTTTATTTTGACCAACTGCCGCTAATCCCCGGCGTGCTGCAAATGGCTAAAGATGGTTTTGTAACCGGTGCCTCAAGCCGCAATTGGGACGGTTACGGGCATGACGTAACCATTGATCAAAAATTTGCTCAGGAACATCGCGATTTATTGACTGACCCGCAAACCTCGGGGGGCTTGTTGGTGGCGTGTGATCCGGCTGTGGTTGATGAAGTTTTAGCGATTTTTAAAGCCGATGGATTCAATCATGCGGCAGTGATTGGCGAAGTCACCGCGGGACCCGCCAAAGTAGTTGTTCTTTAAAAACACAGCATTATGTATAAAGCATCCAACATAAAGTACTGAATTTTACGGGAGACAACATGGCACAACATCCTCGCAACCGCACCGCAGCTTCTTGCGATCACGCCTTTAAATCGCAGGCAGGTGCAAATCATGCTTTGTTATCTCGATTTCTGAAGGTGCGCGCGCAAACATCCGCGCTCGTTGCACCGCTTTCCAATGAAGATGCCGTGCTTCAATCCATGCCCGATGCCAGCCCCGCCAAATGGCATCTCGCCCATACGAGCTGGTTTTTTGAAACCTTTATTCTTGCGCGCTGGCAACCCAATTATCAGCCGTTCGATCCGTCGTTTAAGGTGTTATTTAACTCGTACTACAACGGTGTTGGTGATAAACACCCGCGCGCAGAGCGGGGTTTGATCTCGCGACCTGATTTGCAAACCGTGCTGGCCTACCGTTATTCGATCACCGAACAAATGGTGCAACTCCTGTCAAACCTGGGAGATGATCAGCCATTAAATAATGAATTAGTGGAATTGGCCTGGCTGGGCTGCAATCATGAAGAGCAGCACCAGGAATTAATTCTTACCGACCTAAAACATTTACTGTCAAAAAACCCGCTGAGGCCCGCCTATCAAGCACGCTGGCCGCTCACTGCGATTGAAGCACGCAAGCCGCGCTGGCATCAATACGAAGGTGGCCTGATTAAGATGGGTCATATCAGCAAGCATTTTGCATTTGATAATGAATCCCCGCAGCACAAGGTATTTTTAGAACCTTACGAGCTGGCCTCGCATCCGGTCACGCATGGTGATTTTGCTGCATTTATCGCTGACGGTGGCTATCAACGGGCCGAGCTGTGGTTATCAATGGGTTGGGATTGGGTGCATGCGAGCCAGGCAGCAGCGCCGATGTATTGGGAGCAGCATGAGCAAAAATGGCTCACGTATACCTTGCATGGCATGATCGAAATAGATGCCAACACCCCCATTTGTCACATCAATTTTTTTGAAGCGGACGCGTATGCTAGATGGCGGGGCGCAAGACTGCCGACCGAAGCTGAGTGGGAGCATGCGGCCTCACAGGTGGTTGCATCAAGCCCCACAATTATCGGCAATTTTCAGGAAAGCCATGCCTTGCATCCACTGGCGATGCGTGAAGAGGCGCTGTCGGATCATCCCCAGCAAATGTTTGGCGATGTGTGGGAATGGACGGCTAGCGCCTATCTTGGCTATCCCGGTTACGTCCCCGAAGCGGGTGCGGTTGGCGAATACAACGGCAAATTCATGTGCAATCAGTTTGTATTGCGTGGCGGTTCATGCGCCACTCCACAGCAGCATATTCGCCACACGTACCGCAATTTTTTCCCGCCCGATGCACGCTGGCAATTTAGCGGTTTACGCCTGGCCCGAAATAAGGCGGACACGCTTGCCAATCATGGCGAGTGAGTGCACCAGCCATAGCCGGCAGCCCACAGCCCGCAGCGATTTCTTGCTTTTTTAAGCCGCGTAAAAAACCCAAAACGCGCGCTCATGATCGGTCCAGACCCGCACCTCGGCAAAGCCCGCCTCGCCTAACATGGCTGTGAACTCATGCTCATCGTATTTGTAGGAATTTTCGGAATGAATACGCTCACCCGCATGATAAGTGCGCGCAATGCCATCAATATTCACCACCTGCGATTCGATTGATTGCAAATGCATTTCGATGCGTCCCAGAACGGCATTGTATTGACCCACATGACGCCATTTTTTTTCATCGAAGTCACTGTTAATCACGCGATTGATATGCCGCAACGCATTTAAATTAAATGCTGCGGTCACGCCCAGTGAATCTGCATAAGCGGCATCGAGTGTTGCCTTGTCTTTCTTGGCATCAACACCAATTAACAAACCGCCGGTAGCGTATCGGCGCATCTGCCGGAGAAACAACACCGCCGCATCCGGCGTGAAATTACCGATACTTGATCCGGGATAAAACAAAGTCACACGCCCGGTCAGCAACTCGCCCGGAATATCCAGGTTTGCCGAAAAATCGGTGGCCAGTCCAAGCATTTCTGTATCGGGAAATTCTGGCGCCATCGTCGCCAACGCACTTTCCAGTGAAGGCCCCGCAATATCCACAGCCAAATAGCGTGCTGGCTCAATAAAAGGCAGCCAACTTAATGCTTTGCAACAATCGCCAGCCCCCACATCCACAAACGTATCGACTTTCCCCATGGCCTCTGCAATTTCGTTGCGATAGGTCTGGAAAATAGCGCGCTCTGTACGAGTGGGATAATACTCATCCAATTGGCAAATGGCGGCGTATAGGGCACAGCCGAGCTCGTCATAAAAATATTTTGGTTCAATACTGGCCGGCGTGGCACGCAGATTTTTTACCAGCTTTGCATGTTCGGCCGCTTCATCAATTTTTAAATGATCAACAATACGATTATGCGGATGCCTTGCTAAATGTGCCGGGTGCGATGGATGCAATGGCTCGGATGGATCCAATGGATTCACCGAGGGTGTAGGGGGTGATTGGGCAATCATCGTTTTTTCATCTGATTGAGACGTTAGCGCAAATTAATATAGCAAGAGTGTAGCGTTATTTTCCAATCTACAATACGATTCAGAGCTGCGTGCCGTTTCAATATCCAATTATTTTATTTATATCGTTTCTATTGTTTAAAATCGATTTTTTCTGGAGTTTGCCATGACTATGCTTCGCTGTTCCACCGCATTAAAAACCTTGCTCGCGGGTATCGCTGTCTTGTCTGCATTAGCAGCGCAAGCTCAAACCACGCTCAAAGTGTCGGCTATTCCCGACGAAAACCCCACTGAACTGCAGCGAAAATTTGAACCGCTCGGCAAATATCTGGAAAGCAAAATCGGCATGAAGGTTGAATTTACGCCTGTGTCGGATTATGCCGCCACGGTCGAAGGGCTTGCTGCTAAAAAAATCGATATGGTTTGGTATGGCGGATTTACTTTTGTACAGGCTTACCTCAAGACCAATAAAACAGCGATCCCGATTGTGCAGCGTGAAGAAGATGAAAAATTCCGTTCCGTCTTCATTACCCAGGCAGGCTCCGGCATCAACAGTCTGAAAGATTTGAAAGACAAAACTTTTACCTTCGGAGCGCCCTCTTCCACTTCAGGCCATCTTATGCCACGCGCATTTTTGCTCAAGGCAGGTCTGGACCCCGACAAAACATTCAAGCGTATAGCCTTTTCGGGTGCCCACGATGCCACTGCGCTGCAGGTAGCAGGCGGTAAAGTCGACGCAGGCGCACTGAATATTTCCGTTTACGAAAAAATGTTGGCCGAGAAAAAAATCGATGACAAACAAGTGCGCGTGTTCTACACCACCCCGCCTTACTATGATTACAATTGGACGGTGCGCGGCGATCTTGATCCTGCATTGATCAAAAAAATCACCGACGCATTTTTAGCGCTCGACCCCAAAAATCCGGCCGATGCTGAAATTTTGAAATTACAGCGCGCCTCACGCTTTATTCCCACCAAAGCGGCGAATTACAAGGGCATTGAAGAAGCCGCTTTATCGGCAGGGTTGCTGAAATAAACGGCACTCAGTGCAGACATAGATTGTCATCCGCGACAGCTTCTCAAGTTTCCTCACACAACTTCTGATCCTGTCGCAGATTCCTCCCGCACCGTGACCATGACAATTTCGCTTTTAAATCTCACCGTAAAGCTGGGTCGTGGCGACGACATGCGCACGATTCTCGATGACATTTCGCTTGATATTACGTCGGGTGAGCAGATTGCGATCATTGGCCCTTCCGGCGCCGGCAAGACCACGTTGCTGCACACCTTGGCTTGTGCGATCAAGCCGACAAGCGGGACGCTATGCGTGAACAACACCCTGCCTTGGGCGCTCGCAAAATCAGCACTGCATAAATTGCGCGGCGGTATTTTTTTAGCTCCTCAGGCGCCGCCTTTGCCGCCACGCCAGCGAGTCGTCAATGCGGTATTGGCAGGCCGCCTCGCCCATACCGGCTTGCTGGCCTCGCTATGGTCGCTTTACAAACCTCAAGACGCCGCATTGGCGTTTGCGGCATTGATGCGCTTCAAGCTTGAAGACAAATTATGGCTGCGTTGTGATCGACTTTCTGGCGGCGAGCGCCAGCGCGTGGGCTTGGCGCGCATGATGGTTTCCGCAGCACCGCTGTTGCTGCTTGATGAACCCGTCTCGGCGCTGGATCCGGCGCTGGGTTTAGCCGCGCTCAAAACCATTCAGGACGAGGCCAACGCACGCCATGCGACACTGGTCGTCAGCCTGCACGATGTACAACTTGCGCGTGCACGCTTTGGCCGGTTGATTGGTCTGAAAGCAGGACGTATACATTTTGATCTGCCCACCCATTTGGTGGGTGAAGCAACACTCGCCGATCTTTACGGTGCAGAGTTTGAGGTAGCAGCAAGCACGGTTAAAACCACCGTTGATGACTTACCTGCCGTGGTATCCGCGCCAGCCGCAGTGCGTTGTTTTTGATGATGACAATGAGCCGTAGCGCATCAATACCCGACCCCGTCTGGCATGAGCGGCTGATAGCTACTTGGGTGCTGGTGTTTGTGATCATGGGTTGCTTGGTCGTCACTGAATTCAAACCATGGACGCTGCTGGATGAATCCAGCCTCAAAGCAACCCGACAATTCCTCGCCTCGTTTTTCCCGCCTGCGCATGATGCAGCGTTTTTAAAGCTGATCCTGGCTTCAACCTGGCAAACCATCGCTGTTGCAACGGCCGGCGTTACGCTGGCGTTGATCTTTGCAGTGCCGTTGGCATTGATTGCCACCCGTACCCTGTCGATTTCCCGCCTTGGGCATGGTCAAGGTCAAGGGAAAGGTCGGGGTCAGAACCATGCGGCGTGGTTACCCAAAATAATTCGCCACGCGGTGCGCGGCTTGCTGATCATGCTGCGCAGTATTCCCGAACTGGTGTGGGGGCTGCTGTTTGTGCGCGCCATCGGCTTGGGTGATACCGCTGGCGTGCTGGCCATAGCACTCACATACTGCGGCATGATGGGTAAAGTATTTTTGGAAATCATGGAATCTCAGGACGCACGCACCACCGATACGTTATTGATTAATGGCGCTTCGCGCAGCCAAGCATTCCTGTATGCCACGCTGCCCAATTGCTTGCCCGAGATGGTCTCCTACACGGTATTTCGCTGGGAGTGCGCAATTCGCTCATCCGTCATTTTGGGCTTTGTCGGCGCGGGCGGATTAGGGCAGCAAATGGATCTGTCGATGCGCATGTTGGCCGGCGGGCAAGTGGTGACCATGCTGGCGGCGTTCGTGGCACTGGTCTGGATCGCAGACATTATCAGCAAGCAGCTACGCTCATGGCTGGATTAAATACTCAGGTATCCTCGCCTCCTAAAACTGAAGCTGGAACGGCAGCGGTAACGGCGATGCCACCTCCACCGCGTCGTCGGGCTGGCGTGATCTTTTTGGCGATTGCAATGTTGGTCATTGCCTCGTTTGCCAGCCTGCGCGGTGAATGGCGCGGCTTGTTTTCAATTGAATCTGCTGCAAAAATGCTGGATTTATTTACCGGCTTTTTTCCACTGGAAACAGATTCCAGATTTTTAGCAAAAGTCGCATGGGCAACCATCGAAACCATCGCAATGTCGTTTTTGGCCACGCTAATCGCGCTGATAGTGGCCGTCGTTATCGCCGTACCGGCGGCAGGCGTGAATGGCGTATTAATGCGACGCATTGCGCGCGCGGTACTTAATTTTTTGCGTGCCGTGCCGGAGCTGGTATGGGCCAGCATGCTGGTAATCGCAGCTGGTTTGGGACCATTTCCCGGCACGCTGGCTTTGGCTTTTCACACCGCTGGCGTGCTGGGCCGACTACTCGCAGATGCCCTTGAAAACGCACCCGCCGCACCCTACATTGCATTACGCCACAACGGCGCCAGTGCAATCGCCGCATTCGCTTATGGCACGCTTCCAGTGGTGTTGCCACAAATCGCGAGCTACACCCTGTATCGCTGGGAAAACAATATCCGCGCCGCCGCCGTGTTGGGCGTTATCGGTGCCGGTGGTCTGGGACAATTGCTTTATTACCATCTGAGCCTGCTCCAATATCACGATACCGGAACCGTACTGGTCGCCATGATTTTGTTGGTCGCGTTAGTCGATGGTTTGTCGAACTTGATGCGCGAGCGGATGGCGAGTTGAGCCAGTGGGGTCAATACACCGCATGACTGGCTTAAATTGAGCTGATCGTGGGCGCTCTTGGCATTCTCAGCGCTCTCGGCGCGCTCATAAAAAAAGCGCCTCGTTTACAGAAGGAGCTTTTTATCTGTGGCGGAGGAGGCGGGATTCGAACCCGCGGTAGGCTATTAACCTACGTACGCTTTCCAGGCGTATGACTTAAACCGCTCATCCACCCCTCCGGATATTGGATATTTGTCGCTCCACAGATGCTATGTGGCAGTGCTACGACAGTGTTGATGCAAGGGCGCGATAATAGCCGACTCGACGGTTTTAGGCAAATCGTGTTTATGTTTGCAGTGGCTTATTTGCGCGATAAAGCCAGCCAGCGAAAACCGAGAAGCTGTTTTGAAAACAGGAATAGCACCAAAAAAATCATCATGATATGAACTGGCGTCAAGCCCAGCCAGAGCGGGATTTTCCCATCTCGAGTCCACGCCTGAAAAATTCCCAGCAGGTTGTAATACAAAAAAAACACCAGCACCGCCAGAATCAAATTCCATGATGCACCTGAACGCGGGTTTACAGAGGAAAGCGGAATCGCCATCAAAGCTAACACCATGGCCGCAATGGGTAACGCAATTCGCCAGTGCAGTTCAGCAATATTATCGGGAGTGGGTTGATCAAAAATTTGCATGATCGACAGCGCGCGCGGCGACGGGCTGTCGGCTGCGGCTTCTTTGGCCTCTATGCGGATCATTTGGCGTTCAAAATCCACAATTTTGAAATCCAGCGCGCTCGGGGTGCCTTCGTAGCGGCGGCCATTGAGCAACACTAAGAATTTATCGCCGTTGGCTTCAATTTTTTGAAAGCCTTTTTCGGCCACCACCACGCCAAACTTGCCATTCTGGTTGTACTGCACAAAAACATTATTGACCACATCAGAATCACTGGTACTTTTATCGACAAAAAATACCCGGTTAGCCCCACGCGCCTCAATAAAGCTGCCCGGTGACAGTCTCGACACATCATCACGGCTGCGCAGTATGCGTTGATATTCGGTACTTTGCGAAATCGCCCAGGGGGTGAGCCCGAAACTGAGCAGCGCCGTCACCAACGTGATCGGCAGCCCAAACCTGAGCACCGGCTTGACCCATGCCGCAATCGATAACCCGCTGGAAAACCAGACCTGCATTTCGCTATCCCGATAACTGCGCGAGAGCGCCATCAGCACCGATATAAATAACGCCAGCGCCAGCAATACGGGCAAATTTGAAATCAGCAAGAACCCCAGCAACGCCGAAACCGCCTCCGCATCCTGGGTACCACTGGCAACCTGGCCGAGCAGCTTGACCATGGTAAAAACAATCAAAATCGAGACGAGTACACCTAATACCGCGGAGCCGACGGCAGTAAATTCCCGGGTAAGACTGCGCTGAAAGATGGACAAATTGACCTACAGGAAAAAAGAAGGCGGAAATAAAAAAAGGAAATAAAAAATGCTGCCGTTACTAAATTAATGCCCGTTGGCGCTTAAAAAAATAGACAATATTTGTATTACTTTGACGGCACACCACGGAAACAGGGATAATTTAAGACTTGGTTGTTTAGTAGGATGTTTAATAAAATTTTTACTGGGCTGTTTATTGAGTTTTTGCGTCGCTGTATTTTATGTTTTAAGCCTTGCGAAGACGTCATCTGCAGCAACTTTCCGAACCACAGCACACCATAATCTGAAACATTAAAACCCGAACCCTGAAGGAGATACACGTGGAATTTAGCATAAAAGGTGGCGAACTCTCGAAACTGAAGACGGACTGCGTGATAGTGGGTGTGTTTGATTCGAAAAAGCTGTCTGCGCCCGCAGCCGTACTCGATACCGCATCCAAAAGCGCTCTCAAGGCCGCGGTAGCGTCAGGTGACATATCGGGCAAGGTGGGCAGCACGTTGCTTTTGCATAGCGTTGCTGGCGTGGCGGCTAAACGAGTCCTGCTGGTGGGCCTAGGCGCTGAGGCAGCTTATGGTGACAGCGCTTATTGCAAAGCGCTCACCGCCGCATTCAAGGCACTGAAATCTACTGGTGCGACCGAGGTGGCGATGGCGATCAACGCCGGTGCTGTCAAAGAAATGGCGTTTAAGGTTGAGCAGGCTGCCATCTGTGCCATTGGTAGCGCCTATCGCTACACCGCCACCAAAAAAACCGACACCAAAAATGTTGGCCGTTCTTTAACCTTCGTGATCAACGGCAAGTACGACGAGAAAGTCCTGAAAGCGGCTATCAAGCACGGCGAAGCCATCGGCGAGGGCATGAGCCTGACGCGCAATCTGGGCGATTTGCCGCCCAATATTGCGACCCCGGCTTTCTTGGCCAATACAGCGAAAGATCTGGCCAAAGCCTATAAATTCAAGTGCACCATCCTTGAGAAAAAAGACATGGAAAAACTGGGCATGAATACCCTGCTCTCCGTATCCAAGGGTTCATACCTGCCACCCAAATTTGTGGTGCTTGAACACAACGGCGGGAAAAAAGGTGCAGCGCCCGTGGTGCTGGTTGGCAAAGGCATTACCTTTGATACCGGCGGCATCTCGATCAAACCATCCGCCGAAATGGATGAAATGAAATACGATATGTGCGGCGCAGGCTCGATGCTGGGCGTGATGAAAACGGTCGGCATGATGAAGCTTCCATTGAATATCGTGATGCTGGTCCCGACCTGCGAAAACATGCCGGGCGGTAATGCTACCCGTCCAGGCGACATCGTCAAATCGATGTCTGGCCAGACCGTTGAAATCCTCAATACCGATGCCGAAGGCCGTCTGATCCTGTGTGATGCGCTGACCTATGCGGAGCGCTTCAAACCTGCCTGTGTGGTGGACGCCGCCACACTGACCGGCGCGATGGTCATTGCGCTGGGCCATATCACCACTGGCATATTCGCCAATGATGACAAGCTTGGCGCCGAATTAGTTGATGCAGGCAACACCGCACATGACAAAGCCTGGCTGTTGCCGATGGGTGAAGAGTATGACGAAGGATTGAAATCAAACTTCGCCGACATCCCGAATATCGGCGCAGGCCGTGCCGGTGGCTCTATTACGGCGGCATGCTTTTTAGCGCGCTTTGCGGGCAAATACAAATGGGCTCATCTGGATATCGCCGGTACTGCATGGACTTCAGGTGCCCACAAAGGGGCAACCGGACGCCCTGTACCTTTGCTGGCGAAATTTTTAATGAAGCGCGCAGGCGTTTAATAAGCAATGTTCAATGAATGATGGCGGGTAGTTGGTTCAGGCTTGTTCGTATATTTTTAAAGCCATGCTGCCCGCTTCATTGTTTGTGTCCATCTGATTTTCTATCTTTTGCTTTTCCCTTCCTCTCTCTGTTTTTCTGAGCTTGAGTTCCCTTGGAGGAAAGCTTTCCTGCTACCTGCACATGCTTGAACGGATATGACCGACGTTAAGTTTTTTTTCAATGTGGATCACAAGCTCAACTACGCCTGCAAGGTCGCGAAAAAGGCGTTTGAAGGTGGTCTCAAGCTGGTGGTGTACGCCCCGGACAGCGCACGTGCAGAAGAATTTGATCGACTTTTGTGGACTTTTGCGCCGCTAGCGTTTGTGCCGCATGTTCGCGCCGAAAATATACTGGCCATTGATACGCCGATCATTATTGCAACCGACGACAAAGCGCTGCCGCATCATCAGGCGCTGCTGAATTTGGGCAATGAGCCGCCACCATTTTTTAGCCGCTTTGAACATCTGCGTGAAATTGTTTCGATGGACGAAGAAGATCGCGGCTATGCACGCGAGCGTTCGAAATTTTATAAATCGCGCGGCTTCAATGTCATAAACCAGGACGCGAAAGTAGCCCCATCACATGGATAAAGATCACGAACTCACCGATAAGGTCGATGCGCTGCTGAGCAAGCATGGCTTTGGTCATACGCCGTCAAACGGCTTGGGGAACACGCCATCAAGTCGCGATACTGCGCTGGATGATCGCAATATCCCGGTGCTGACCGAAGTTATTGACGCGCCCGCGTGGGATGCAGAGGCCGCTGCGCGGCCCTCCAACGCTATCAAGCAATTAAACGATGATGAAATTGATGGCCTCTCGCATGAAATTTTTACCCGTGTGTTTGATCGTATTGATGCCGAGCTCGCCACAAAACTAGAGGCCCGGCTGGCCGCGCAGTTAACTACCCACATCAATAGCGCAGTAACGCATGTATTGGGTGATTTGCGTCAGGACATCGCGAATGAAATAGGCGATGCCGTAAACGCGGCGCTGGCTGACCATCTGCGCAAAAAATAATAGGCGCGGCCTAAATTTTTGAACGAATTTTAAGAGCATTTTCAAAGTATTTTGAAGGCAATATGAATACCCCCGCACCAACATCATCCCTAACATCAGCGCCAGCCACGTCCGCGTCCGAGTTGGCCAAATCATTTGATCCTAAAGCCATTGAATCCTGCTGGTATCCCCGCTGGGAACAAGCCGGTTATTTCAAGCACTCTCAAGACCGCAACAAGCCCGCGTATTGCATTCAATTGCCCCCACCGAATGTGACTGGAACGCTGCACATGGGGCATGCCTTCCAGCAGACACTGATGGATACGATGATTCGCTATCACCGCATGCAGGGCGACAACACTAACTGGGTGGTTGGCACCGATCATGCCGGTATCGCCACGCAGATTGTGGTGGAACGCCAATTGCAGGCTGAAGGTAAATCGCGCCATGATTTAGGCCGGGAGAATTTCATCAAGCGCGTGTGGGATTGGAAACAGGAATCCGGCTCCACCATCACGCGCCAAATGCGCCGTCTGGGCGATTCCGCCAATTGGGATTACGCCGACACCGAAGGCCAGCAGGCCGGTTATTTCACGATGGATGCCAAGATGTCATCCGCTGTAATAGAAGTGTTTGTGAAGCTGCATGAACAAGGTCTCATCTATCGCGGCAAGCGGTTGGTGAATTGGGACCCGGTGCTGGGGACAGCCGTGTCGGATCTTGAGGTGGTCAGCCAGGAAGAGGAAGGCAAAATTTGGGAAATTTTATATCCGTTTGCCGACGGGCCGATTGATGGTCTGAAGGGCTTGACCGTCGCCACTACGCGGCCTGAAACCATGCTGGGTGACGTCGCGGTAGCAGTGAATCCCGATGATGAACGCTATCAGGCGTTTGTCGGCAAGCTACTTATGCTGCCGCTTTGTAATCGCAAGATCCCCGTCATTGCCGATGATTATGTAGATAAAGCGTTTGGGACGGGCTGCGTGAAAATCACGCCTGCGCATGACTTTAATGACTATGCGATGGGGCAACGGCATAAGCTGCCGATCATGAGCATGCTGACGCTGACCGCTAAAGTTTATGATGGCGCACCTGAGGCTTATCGAGCCTTGGATCGCTTTGATGCCCGCAAAAAAATTCTGAAGGATTTGGAAGCAGGTGAATGGTTAGTCTCCGAGAAAAAACACAAGCTCAACGTCCCTCGCTCAGATCGCACTGGCGTCATCCTCGAACCGATGCTCACCGATCAGTGGTTCGTCAAAATGGACGGCCTTGCTGAACGCGGGTTAAAGGCTGTTGCCGATGGCGACGTAAAATTTTTCCCGGATCATTGGTCTGCCACTTATAACCATTGGCTCGGCAATATTCAGGACTGGTGCATATCGCGTCAGCTATGGTGGGGTCATCAGATTCCGGCTTGGTACGATGATGCGGGCAATATCTATGTCGCTCGCACTGAAGCGGAAGCCATCACTAAAGCGGGTGGGAAAGTGTTGAAGCGTGATCCTGACGTCCTCGACACCTGGTTCTCCTCCGCTCTCATCCCCTTCACTTCGCTCGGCTGGCCCAGCACCGATACGCAAACGCTGGCCGATATGAAGGCGTTTTTGCCGTCCAATGTTTTGGTTACGGGCAACGACATCATTTTCTTCTGGGTGGCACGGATGATCATGATGACGCTGCACTTCACCGCTGACGACGAGTTTCCCAATGGGAAAGTTCCTTTTAAGCACGTCTATATCAACGCCATGGTGCGTGATGCCGAAGGACAGAAAATGTCCAAATCCAAAGGCAATACGCTCGATCCGCTGGACTTGATTGATGGTATCGAACTGGAGCCGCTGGTTGAGAAATCGACCAAAGGCTTGATGCTCGCGGCGCATAAAGAAAAAGCGGAAAAATATATTCGCAAGAATTTTCCCAAAGGCATTCCGGCTTATGGCACCGATGCACTGCGCTTTACGTTCACGGCGTTAGCACCGCTGTCACTTACGCTGAATTTTGATTTATCGCGCTGTGAGGGCTATCGTAATTTCTGCAATAAATTGTGGAACGCAACACGCTTTGTGTTGATGAATGTAGAAAATAAAGATGTGGGACTGGATGAATCATTGCCGGTTGAGTTATCGCCGGCAGACAAATGGATCATCAGCCAACTACAGCACGCTGAAGCTGAAGTAGAAAAAGGTTTTACCGAATATCGCTTCGACAATGTGGCGGCGACAATTTATAAGTTTGTATGGGATGAATATTGTGATTGGTATGTGGAGCTGGCCAAGGTGCAGCTCCAAAACGGCAATGAAGCCCAGCAGCGCGGCACGCGCCGCACGCTGCTACGTGTATTGGAAACGATGCTGCGTTTGGCGCATCCGATTATTCCGTTCATCACAGAGGAATTGTGGCAAAAAGTTGCGCCCTTGATTGGCCGTGCGAAGGCAGACGGAAGCGATTCCATCATGCTCGCTCAGTACCCGAAAGCAGATTTGTCGCGGGTTGATGAATCAGCGGAGCAGTTTATTGCCACGCTCAAAGAAATCACCAACGCCGCGCGAAATTTGCGTAGTGAATTGGGCCTATCGCCGGGCGAAAAAGTGCCTGCGCTGCTAGCACCCGAAAATAATACAAACTCTAGCACTGGTGAGTCTTTTGAAGCATTTTTGCCCTATCTACAAGCGCTAGCGCGGATCTCCGATATTTCAATCGTAACCACCTTTCCGGATGCAGATGCACCGGTGGCAATCGGCGGCGGTGCCCGGATCATGCTGAAAGTGGAAATTGATGTCGTCGCCGAAGTCGAGCGGCTGACTAAAGAGATCGCCAAGCTTGATATTGAAATCGCCAAGGCTCAGGTGAAGTTGAGCAACGCCAGCTTTGTGGATCGCGCGCCACCCGCTGTGGTGGTGTTGGAAAAAGAACGGTTGGCAAGCTTTGTGAGCAAGGTCGGCACCATGCGTGCGCAGTTGGAGAAGCTTCGCCTAAACTAAGCTAGGCGCGCCTTACCCATTACAACTCAATGCAACAAATCGCCTGTTAACGTCCATTCTTATGCCTATTCCGCAGGCACTTCGCTCGCTACGCTCACCGAACTTTCGCGCCTATTATATTGGTCAGGCGATTTCGCAACTGGGCTCATGGATGCAATCGGTGGCGCTGATGTGGTTCACATATCGGCTAACCGGTTCCACCGCCTCTACAGGGCTTATAGGCTTTCTGGCGATGGTGCCTTATATCCTGGTCACACCGTTGGCCGGTGCGCTCTCGGATCGTGTCAGCCGCCGCAAACTGCTGATCACCGTGCAAGCGTTGCTGCTGCTGCACGCCAGCGCATTGACAGCGGTGACTTATGCAGGTGCGATCACCCTGACATGGCTGGGACTATTTGCATTCCTGCAGGGTATTTTAAACGGCCTGGAAGTGCCCACCCGCCATGCTTTTTTTGTGCAGCTCATTGAAAACAAAGCCGACCTGCCCAACGCGATTGCGCTCAATTCAATCAATATCAACGGCACCCGCATGATCGGGCCTGCGGTGGGCGGGCTGGTGATTGCGCGACTGGGCGAGGCGGCGTGTTTTGGCCTGAATGCCCTCTCCTACCTGGCGGTGCTGGTGCAGCTCATCCGCATCAAGCCGAATGAAGGCGAGAGAAAAATATCGCCCCATTCATTTGCCAAAGATGTAATGGATGGCTGGCGGTTCGCACTCACACATCCGGTGATTCGCACACTCTTGCTGATGGTCGGCGCGGTCTCGTTTGCCATCAGCCCATACACGATTTTAATGCCGGCCATCTCCATTGATACCTTCGGTCGCGGCGCAGAATTAAATGGACTGTTCCTAAGCTCAGTCGGCCTGGGAGCGCTGCTTGGCGCGATTATTTTTGCGCTGCGGCGCCATGTGCGCGGTCTGTCGCGGTGGGTAACGATCACGGCATTGATTGCGGCCTGCGGTGTTATCGGTTTCGCTTTTTCGCGCAACCAGTGGCTGTCATTTTTATTTATGGCGATGACGGGGATGGGGTTGATGGGCACCTCGGTCTGTGTGAACACCATTATTCAATCCATTGTTGATGAAGACCATCGCGGCCGCGTGGTGAGTATTTATTCAACATTTTTTATCGGTGCGGCCCCGCTTAGTCACCTGATCATGGGCACCTTGGCCGAATCTATCGGCGCGCCGCGAACCTTCATGGTTTGCGGCATCATAGGCTTGCTGGCGGCCTTGATCTACTGGCTGTATCAGCCGCGCTTGCGCGCGCATATTCGACCGCATTATGAGAAGCACGGCATTATTGCCGCAACCATTCCCGAGGTGGAAAAATGAACACCCGCATTAAAAGCACCACAGTCCTGTTTGCGCAGCACGGCAGCATCGGCACGATGACCTTTAATCGCCCCGAAGTATTTAACGCGATGTCGAGTGAACTGATTCTCGCGTTTCGCGATGTCACCGCCGAGCTGAAAAAATCGGCCACCTTGCGGGTGCTGATAATAAAAGGCGCGGGCAAAGCGTTTTTGGCGGGCGGTGATGTCAGCCAGTTTTATAAAGAGCAGGACAACATCAGTGAAACCGTAAAGCCACTAGGTGACGCGCTGCACGAAGGCATTATCAATATTCGCACCATGCCGTTTCCAGTGATCGCGCAGGTGCAGGGAGCCTGTGCCGGGGCGGGCCTGAGCTTGATGCTGGCATGCGATTTTGCGCTTGCCTCAACCGCCGCACAATTCAAGACCGCCTACACGCAGATTGGCCTTTCGCCAGACGGTGGCAGCACCTATTTTTTACCGCGTTTAATCGGCATGAAAAAAGCAACCGAGTTGATTATGCTATCCGACGCGATCTCGGCAGAACAAGCGCTCGCTCTGGGTTTGATCAATCGCGTGGTCGCGGTGGATGTAGATGCAGATGCATTGGAAACCGAAACCATGCAGCTTGCCACAAGGCTCAGTCACGGCGCGACTCAAGCCTATGCACGCGCCAAGCTGCTCATCAATCAATCGTGGAATACCCCGATAAAAGAACATCTCGATGACGAGATTGCCTATTTTGCGGATTGCTCAAAAACCGCCGATTTCAAAGAAGGCGTGACCGCGTTTATGGAGAAAAGAAAACCGGCCTTTATCGGGAAATAGCGTCAGCGCAGCTTGGTGTTTAATTGAGTGTTTGAATGGGCGTTTGACTTAGCGTTTCGCAATAACGAACGTGAAATCTTGAGCAGTTTCTTCAGAAGACAGCAATGGATTTCCGGTCTGCTTGCAAAATGCAGCGAAGTCTTTAACCGACCCCGGGTCCGTTGCCACGATCTTTAGGGTCTGGCCCGATTCCATATCTGCCAATGCTTTTTTGGCGCGTAAAATGGGCAACGGGCAATTGAGCCCTTTAACGTCCAGCTCTTTATTGATATTAAGGGTGTTCATGTTGTTGCCTTCTGATTGTTACTATCTGATGGATAGCTGGGCTGATGAAGTCCGAGCGAAACTATACCAGACACATGGGTTCCCGCTAGGGCAATACAAGCCTCCTGTTAAATGCTGTTCTTGCAGGCTGTTACGCAAATCATGTATTATCAGAGCTCGGGGTTACACGCCCCCGTACCGATGCAAAAGCCTCGGCAAGACGGTGTCCCGTCCAAGCGCTGTGAATTCCTGACTTTACCTAAGGATCATTATGGACACCGTTATTTCTTCAAGCACGATTGCATCTTTAGTCTCGCAGCATGGCAGCGCAGCAGCGCCGTTTATTATTGATGTGCGCCGCGAACCCGCTTTCAGCGCCGACACCCATCTCATTGCCGGTGCAACCTGGCGTGACCCATTTAGTGTCAATGATTGGGCCAAGTTTTTGCCTCGGCATCGCGCCGTGCTGGTGTATTGCGTGCATGGTCATGAAATCAGCAAAAACACCGCGGGCGCATTATGTGCAGCCGGTATTCAGGCCCGCTATCTGGAAGGCGGCATCGAGGCATGGCGCACAGCGGGCGGTGTCACCGCGAAAAAATCAGCGCACATGGCCCTCCCCTCGCCGGTTAACATGCCGAGTGTTTGGGTCACGCGGGAACGCCCGAAAATTGATCGCATTGCGTGTCCATGGCTGGTGCGCCGGTTCATTGATCCGTTGGCGGAGTTTGCCTACGTGCCTGCCCATGAGGTGTCTAGTTACGCCGAAAAAAATAATGCCATCGCCTATG
>Ga0209511_1001613_pt1 | contig 19586 bp, 17 predicted proteins | sample SSSSmetaG_FD_184141 | JGI IMG/M metagenome (GOLD analysis project Ga0209511, IMG submission 184141) | Glacier valley bacterial and archeal communities from Borup Fiord, Nunavut, Canada, to study Microbial Dark Matter (Phase II) - ​SSSS... | ecosystem: Environmental > Aquatic > Freshwater > Ice >...
AATCTTAGGCATATCAGTATTCGACAAAGCAACCGTAAAGGAGCTAATTACTGAAATAGAAGTCAATCAAAATTTCAAAGAACAATATGATTTATTTAATGATCAATTTTAACGCATCAGTAGTAATTTAAGTAAAAAAACAAATATACAAATTTAAGATGTAATATCCTAATAATAAGTCACAAAGATAAATATAACATCTTTATCTTTATGTTGATAAAGTGTTAATATACAAAACAATAATTCCAAAGGGACATTTAGACTTATTTTTTATTGCCATACTTATTCACTTCTTTTCCGGCAAAAATTTCCAGTATCGTTTGGGCATGTGCTGCTTTTGAAGTTTCGGATTCAGCCGTTCCCGTATTGTGATATGCTCGCAATAGCCTTTCCACATGGTTTGATAAACTGCTTCTTCTTCCTGCAATAAGTTGAGCGGCACGGCGCCGTTACTCGTGTTGAACGACTTTTCGTTGAGTGTTACCTCTTCAATAGATTTCAGGTTGTAGAAGAATCCATAGTCACGTTTCAGGTCGTAAACGAGCCACAGCTGGTCGGCAAAGCGATTTTTCAGGTGTTTGAGCGTCATAGCTATCACATCGTAATCGGGACTGATCGGGGCAAAGTAAATATTGTCGAGCGTGCGCTGGAACCGGATGAACTCCAACATCCGCATCGCTTCTTTCATCACACGGCGGGCAGCTTTCCGCACCATTAACACATCCATATCTCCAAAGTTGCCCTCTATGTGAACGGGCGACGCGAAAGCCATTCGGATAAAATGCAAAAGCGCCATTTCGATGCCTTCTTCACCCGAAAGAAACGCCGAATAGGGCATCTGTTTCAGTTCGGTACTTAGCTTTTGCTGAAGTCCTTTCCAGACACGATCGGAATGAGATGTTTCGGTGGTGATATACTCTTTCCCGACAAACAGGATCTCCTGAAGGTTTTTCTCCGAACAGATATTTTCCGGCTCCAGTTTGCGGTTGTAACATTCAAATACTACCGTGAGAAATCCTTCAAATGTTCCGTCGTAAACTAAGATCATGGTGTTGAAATCAGGCGGTTAATATCTTGTTCGGGCTGCTGACCGGTGCTGGCAGCTGAATCACTTCACCAAACGAAAAAAGTTTTAATTGAGTGTCGGGTTGCGATTTCTTTTTTGGTTTTTCACTTAGCAGAATCTGTCTTCGCAACGTTTCCGAAGGCAGATCGAATATTGACGATGGAAGTTCGTTGCTTATAATGAAGTATTTGGCTCGTTTCATCACCACCCCGATTTTGGTCAGGTGCTGCGTGGTGAGTGTCCTGAATTTCCGTGCTTCAATAATTCGTTGTGCCGATTGTACCCCAATTCCGGGAACGCGCAGGATCATATTGTAACTGGCCGTATTCACGTTGATGGGGAACAACTGAAGGTTGCGAAGAGCATAAGCCAGCTTCGGATCTATCTCCAGATCGAGGAAGGGCTGATCTGGCGTAAGGATTTCATCGGCCGTAAACCGATAGAAACGCATCAGCCAGTCGCTTTGGTAAAGGCGGTTTTCGCGCACCAATGGCGGGGCTTTGAGGGCAGGCAGCCGTTGGTCATATTCGTTTACGGGCAGGTAACCAGAATAATAAACCCGTTTCATGCGTTGACCGCTGTATAAATCGGAGGCAAGGCTCAATATCTGCCGGTCACTTTCGGGGGTGGCACCCACAATAAGCTGCGTACTTTGTCCTGCAGGAGCAAACGCGGGCGTATGACGGAATTTTTGCCGCTCTTCCTTGTTCACCAGGATATTGTCTTTGATAAGGTTCATCGGTGCGTAAATATCTTTATAGCTCTTGTCGGGCGCCAGTCGTTTGAGTTCGGGATTGGAAGGAATTTCGATGTTAACGCTCAGCCGGTCGGCATATATTCCTGCTTCGGTTATCAGTCCCGGACTTGCTCCCGGTATGGCTTTCAGATGGATATAGCCATTATAACGCTCTTCTATTCTCAGTTTCTTAGCTACGAGCATCATCCGTTCCATCGTATGATCTGGATTCTTAATCACACCGGAACTGAGAAACAGCCCTTCGATGTAATTCCGCCGATAAAACCCGATCGTGAGATCAACCAGCTCTTCTACGGTAAGTGTTGCACGTGGCCGGTCGTTGGTTCGGCGGTTGATACAGTAAGCACAATCGTAAATGCAGTGGTTGGTCATCAGTACTTTCAACAGACTCACGCAACGACCATCATCGGTAAAACTGTGACAAATACCGCAGTTCACTGCATTTCCAATTCCGCCCTGCGTGTTACTTCGGTTGTTTCCGCTTGATGCGCACGACACGTCGTATTTGGCAGCATCGGCTAATATATTTAGCCTTTCCTGAACGGTTTCATTCATGACAACGAATTTTTCTGTAATTTCACAACGAAAATACTAATATAATTAGCAATTTTATTGTTTGAAGTGAAAAAAGATATTAACAAGACTCAGAATCTCAAATCGAAGCAGTATATGATCTACCTGAAAGAAAATATGAAATTCCTTCGGAAGCAACATGCGATGACGCAGGGGCAGTTGGCCGGTTTGCTGGATTCGAAACGGTCGCTGATTGGCTCGTATGAAGAGGGAAGGGGCGTGCCCAAACTCTCAATTATCGGGCGCATGGCTGAAATCTTTGAAGTGAGCATGGATAATCTGCTGGCTGTTGACCTCTCAAAAAAGGAGTTGGAAGTTGGAAGACCTAAGACCGAAAACACAAATAATATTGGTGGTAAAGGGCTAAAGGTGTTGAGTGTAGTGGTAACGCCTGAAAATGAGGAACTGATTTCCATTGTTCCGGTGAAAGCTTCGGCAGGATATCTCAATGGTCGCGCCGATGCGGATTACATCGGACAGTTGCCCCGTTTTTCGATGCCTGTAGCCGAGTTATTGCTGGGGCGCAGTTACAGGGTTTTTCAACTCAAAGGCGACAGCATGTTACCACTGACCCCCGGTTCGTATGTCTTTTGCGATTATGTCGAGGATGCTGCCGAAATCCGTGAGGGGAAACCTTACGTTCTCATCACCTCTGAAGAAGGAATTGTTTACAAGCGTATTTATCTGCCCAACGAAAACCAGTTACAGCTGAAATCAGACAACTCTGAATATGAATCTTATACGATTGAGACCACTTCGGTGCTTGAAATTTGGCGGGCTTTGGGTTTCTTATCGTTCGAACTTCCGGAGCCTGACACGCTGAATGTTCAAAAACTTAGTACGGTGGTTGCAAAAATGCAGGAAGCGCTTGCGAAGATGAAACAGTAGTTTATTTGAAATATCAGTCATCGATCAGGATTCTAAGGAAATTTACGCATATTCTGCATAAAAACGCACTTATAAAAATTAATTGTGAAACCTATTTAGTACAATTCATGTATAATCAGTTTTTAAAAGCATTTAAATGGTACGTAGATAAAAATTTCATTTTTACAAACCATGGATTTTTCACAACAAACTGATTTTTATTCTGATATAAGAACGCTGATTGAGCACTCACGTACAAAAGTTTATGAGGCTGTCAATTTCTCGATGGTTCAAACCTACTGGCAGATTGGCAAACGAATTTTTGAAGAAGAACAAAACGGGAATGGACAGACTGATTATGAGAAAATTCTTGTCGAAAGCCTTGAAGAACAGTTGACCAGCGATTTTGGAAAAGGATTTGATGCGAATAATTTAATTTACATGCGACGGCTTTTTATCTCTTTTCCCGTTGCTAATACGCTGCGACCATTGTTGAGTTGGTCGCATTATCGCTTAATTATTAATTTAGTAGAGGCGCAAGCTCAATTTTTTTATATGAACAAAGCAGCAGATAATCATTGGAGTGTGCAGCAATTGACACAAAAAATTGAGTCACAATATTACCACAGGACACTTTCTGTTAAAACGAAAGAACAAAAGAATGAGGAGTTCCCTGAAAATGAATTACAGTACACAGCCTCTGATCTGATCAAAGATCCGTATTTAATTGGTTTTTTAGACATCAATTCCGTCAATGTTAATCTTAAGCAAGAATTGGAAAAAGCCATATTAGATAAAATTCATGATTATCTGTTAGAACTTTCGAATGGGTTTTGTTTTGTGTCCCGGCAAAAACATATTGTTACGCAACAAAATGAGCATTACCACATTGACCTTGTGTTTTACAATTACTTGTTGCGCTGCTTTATTCTGATAAGTTATCGATTAGGTGAATTAACGGAAGAAGATGACCTTGTGATGGACCAATATGTCAGGATGTATGACGATATATACAAGCCCAAAGATGATAATCCGACGTTTGGGATATTGATTAGTTCACAAAATGGCGAGACAGAAGTGAAATATGCTTCTCTAAACGATCGAAAACAAATCTTTTCATCACTTTATCAACTGGTTATTCCATCTAAGGAGGAGTTTGCCGAAATTGTTAACGCTGAGATACAACACCAGTTAAGCGAAATTTAATGGCGCTATGACGTTTGTCCTGAGCATTTGAATTTTGTGATGATTGCTGCTGGCTATTAGTTACTTGCGACCTGCAGACTCGCTTACTAAAAAATCGGAAATTATCTCAATTATTATAGGGTTATAGCCAAATAGTTAGCACAATCATACCGGCTGCAAGTTGCCAATAGCCAGCTGATATTCGAATAAAAGCATTTCCAGGTATCAAATTTAATTGTCATTTCTGTTGCATTAGCTCCCCCAGCTTTTGCTTTTAATCCACATCAATAAAAAATCCTTTTGGTTCTATATTTAAAATAGAGGGAATCTAAAATGAACAAACGTTCATTCTATTTGTTTACTTTGTATTGTTAAAACAAATAAAATGGTTCGGCTTAAAACAGATGACAAACGAGCGGCAATATTAAAAGCCACCCTGCGTTTAGTAAATAGTAATGGATTCCATGCTGCACCGATCGCGAAGATTGCTGCCGAAATTGGAATATCAGCAGGAACAATTTACCTGTACTTTCAAAACAAAGAGGATTTAATTAATACCCTTTACAGAGAGTTGAAGGTCAGGTTCGCAACCAAGGCATTGCAAGGTTTTAGTCCGGATATGCCTGTTAAAAAGGGATTTGAGACTATTTGGCGAAACATTCTCCAATACAAAATCAGTGAACCAGAGGAGGCTGTTTTCATCGAACAGTGCGACAATACACCAATGGTCACTGACGTTAGCCGTGAAGTGGGGCTTAAATCGGTTCAACCACTTTTCGATTTGTGGGAACGGGGACAACGGGAAGGAATTATAAAACCAGTTTGTCGTCAAATGCTTTTTGCCTTTTCACTCTTTCCAATAATATACCTTGCCAATATATATACAAAAGCTTGCAAAGAACTGAGCGCTGATTCAATTGATGCGGCATTCGGCGCTTCGTGGGATGCAATAAGAATGTAACCTTTTTTGAAATTGAACTGAATGATCATTCATAAATAATCATAAAAAATCAAGTAAAGCAGTATAAATGAATAATTTTAAAATAATTGTAAGATGAATAAACAAATAATATTGAAATCGAGACCGGTAGGAATACCTGTTGTCTCTAATTTTGAAATAAATGAGGTTCCGGTTCCGGTTATTGAAGACGGCGAACTGCTCTTAAAGACAAAAGTGGCTTCAGTTGATCCATATATGCGTGGTCGGATGAGCGCTGCAAAATCGTATGTCGCTCCATTTGAAGTGGGAATGCCGATAGCAGGGGGAGTAGTGGCTGAAGTGATTGAGAGCAAACATCCTGATTTCAAAGCAGGTGATGATGTTATTGGATCTTTCCCATGGCAGGAAGTGTTTACAGCGAAAGGAAGTGAAGCTTCAAAAGTTGATGGAAGTATAGCTCCTTTAAGCTATTATCTGGGAATTTTAGGAATGCCTGGTCTTACAGCTTATTTTGGTTTGCTGGACATTGGTAAACCTCAAAAAGGTGAAACGGTTGTGGTTTCGGGTGCAGCAGGAGCTGTTGGCATCGTCGTTGGACAAATTGCTAAGATTCAGGGCTGCCGCGTTGTTGGTATTGCCGGCGATCAGTCGAAGGTTGACTATCTGATGAATGATTTAGGATTTGATGCTGCAATTAATTATAAAACAGAAACTAATATTGCAGGAGCACTTGCTGCTGAATGCCCGGATGGAGTTGATGTTTATTTTGATAATGTTGGCGGCGAAATTTCGGATGCCGTGATTTCTCAAATTAATAAAGGTGCCCGGATTATTATTTGCGGCCAGATCTCGCTTTACAATGCAACTTCCCAGCCTGTTGGACCTCGCATTCAACCAACCGTACTGAAAAAGAGCGCATTGATGCAGGGATTTATAGTAAATAATTATGCTTCGCGATTCCCCGAAGGATTTAAAGCACTGGCTGAATGGTTAGGTAGCGGTCAGCTCAAATATATAAATACAACCTACCATGGGTTTGAGAAACTTCCGGAAGCTTTTATTGCGCTTTTCGACGGAAAAAACCTGGGAAAAATGATAGTTGAAGTGAAATAATTTTTAAAAGAATTGATTATGAATAATTTTGAATTTTTTAATCCGGTCAAAATAATATTTGGAAAAGACCAGCTTGCTAAATTGGCAGTCCAGATTCCCGTAAATAAAAAAGTTTTGATGATCTATGGTGGCGGTAGTATCTTTAAAAATGGCGTACACACGGCAATTAAAGAAGCACTCAAGAACTTTGAAGTAGTGGAGTTTAGTGGTATTGAGCCAAATCCAAGGTACGAAACTGCGATGAAAGCGGTAGAGCTGGTCAAGGCTGAGAAGATTGATTTTTTACTGGCAGTAGGCGGTGGTTCGGTGATTGATGCTACCAAATTTATTGCTGCAGCAGCACTCTTCAATGGTAATGACCCATGGGAAATATTGGCTAAACGCAAGCCCGTGAAAGCCGCTTTACCTTTTGGTGCCGTTCTTACGTTGCCAGCAACGGGTTCGGAGATGAATTCGGGTGGCGTAATAACGCGTGAAGCGACGCACGAAAAGTTTGCATTTTCAAGTCCGTTAACATTTCCTGTATTCTCATTTTTGTTACCCGATGCAGCCTCCTCATTACCTAAACGTCAGGTAGCGAATGGTGTGGTCGACGCCTTTATGCATACGATGGAACAATATATGACCTACCCGGCCAATGCACCTTTGCAGGACAGGTTTGCTGAATCAATTTTGCAAACATTGGTAGAAGAAGGCCCCAAAGCTTATGCGAATCCGGCTGATTATGAAGCCATGTCGAACCTGATGTGGAGTGCAACAATGGCATTGAACGGTTTGATTGGATGTGGCGTACCTCAGGATTGGGCGGTGCATATGATGGGTCATGAATTAACGGCCAAATTTGGTATTGATCATGCCCGAACGCTTGCTATCATTGCACCAAGTCATTACAAATATAATTTCGAAAACAAAAAGGAAAAACTGGCACAGTTTGGTGAACGAGTTTGGGGAATTACAGCTGGTACTTTGGATGAAAAGGCGCATGCTGCAATTGACAAAATGGAAGCGTTTTTCCAGTCACTTGGTGTTGATACAAAACTTTCGAAGTATACCGAAGAGTACAAAGGAACAGCTCAGGATATCTCGAAGCGCTTTACCGATCGTAATTGGACTAAACTCGGTGAACGCCAGAGCTTAAAGCCTTCTGATGTAGAAAAAATAGTAGAAATGAGTTATTAATAAACAGGTCAGAACCCCGCATCATCTGAAGCCGCTGCAAAAGCCTTGTTAGAAAAACTTCAGTAAAGACGTTATAAGTAAATATTCCAATTTCAGACCCCGGTTCGTTTCTTCGGATCGGGGTTTATTTAATCGGATCAATGACGGATCGTGTGGGTGAATTTTGCAACCGGTTCCAAATGTTGATATGCATGTCTGTTTTCAATGATACATGTCCTAATTTGATATGTTTCACAACAGGTTGGAACATATAGAATTATTTATATACTTTAGCCTCGTTAATTATTTCTAAACAAATGTTTTTCGTTGGAGCTTTTTCCGGAAATTTGCTTTACCTGATTCTTGCCATCTCATACCTGGTGGGATTTTCTGCGTTGGCATTTAGAAATCCTGATAATCAGACGAAAGATGTCAAATTGGCAGAAATATCAACTCATCATATATTGTACGACAATACTTTTCATGAGCATTCTGTCCTGTTTTTTACCATTCATACGAACCTCACAGATCAGGCGATCTCTGAAGATATTTCTTTACGAACTCCCGTAATAACCCATTCCAAATTTCGGTTTATTCCTCCGCCTTTAGCCCCAAAGTCTCACTTTTCGGGTTCAGCGCTATTCTCGCGTCCTCCTCCGTATTCCCTTGTTTAAAATCGTCTTTCAAATCGGATGATTGTTTTCTGATATCCCAAATCATGAATATTTATTTGTATTCGGTCCTTGGTTGTCAGTGACTGTTTCCGATGATTTCCTTTTATTGAAATTTAGATTTTCAAGGTTTAATTATGAAATTATTTCCGGTAGTTGTAGTGTTATTGTTTTTTTATTCGGGTCGGATAAGTGCTCAAATATCAACTACTAAAGTTGATTCCCTGACTATAGGCGAAGTTACGTTGGATGAAATTACAGTTAAATCGCCCAAAGAGCAGACAAGCATCAGGCAGTTACCAGCTTCCATCTCAATTGTCACCTCCAAATTACTCGAAAGTTCGGAAGTGAATTCACTTAAAGATCTTTCGTCAGCGATTCCCAATTTCTTTATGCCAGACTATGGCTCAAAACTTACATCCCCGGTTTATATCCGTGGGATTGGTTCAAGGATTAACTCACCTTCGGTTGGTATCTATGTCGACGACGTTCCGTATTTTGAAAAGGCAGCATTTGACTTCGATTTTTTCGATATCGAAAGGGTTGAAGTGTTACGCGGCCCACAGGGAACTTTATACGGAAGAAATACAATGGGAGGAATCATCAACGTTTTCACCAAATCGCCGCTAACAGAGGCAGGTTCCAAAATAAAATTATCAGCGGGTAATTATGGAAATTACACAGCAGGTCTTAATCATTATGGTCAGATTGGCAAAAAATTAGGCTTTGCTGTCAACCTTTCAGGAGTTCATCGCGATGGATTTTTCACGAATCTTTACTCAGGCGATAAGGTTGATAAAATGAATTCCATTGGTGCCAGGGGCCGACTAATCTGGAAGATTTCAGATCGGATGTCAATTGAAAATGTCTCAAGTTTTGAGCACAGCAATCAGGGCGGATATCCATATGCACTTTATAAAGACTCACTAAAAGATAATCTGCCAATAAATTACGATCAGTATAGCTCTTATCTGCGCAATCTGTTTTCGGATGCTTTGGTCTGGAATTATTCCGGCAAAAAAATTAAAATTCATGCTACTTCCAGTTTTCAGTTGCTGAATGATAATCAATCTATTGATCAGGACTTTACTCCGGCAAAACAATATTTTATAGTGCAGGAGCAAGCGCAACAGATGTTTTCGCAGGAAGTAGTCATGAAGTCGAATCAGAAAAAACGATACGAATGGCTCGTCGGAGCTTACGGATTTGTTCAGCTTTTCGACAATAGTGTGGAGGCGAACATCTATTCTCCGACAAAATCGAATTACATCAAAGGTTACGATCACCGTATTTCGGGTGGTGCCTTTTTTCATCAGTCAACATTAAATGACTTTTTGATTCCCCATTTATCTTTGACAGCAGGTGTGCGGCTTGACCTCGAAAAAGACAAGTTAAATTATACGTACGATTTATTAACTGCTGGCTCAATGGTAAATAAAACCGATACCATCTATCCTTCATTAAATGGTGCAAAAGTGCTTCCAAAAATAACGCTTAATTATCGTGACGGGAATTCAACTTTCTATGCAACGGTAGCAAATGGCTATAAAACAGGAGGTTTTAATTCGACTTTCGAACGTCCTGAAGATCTGACGTTCGACCCTGAATCGAGTTGGAATTATGAATTAGGCTGGCGTGCACCAATTTTCAATCATCGGTTTTATGCCGATGCAGCTATTTTTTACATCGATTGGACGAATCAGCAGATTTATCAGCCGGTTCCAAGCGGACGTGGTTCGATGTTGAAAAATGCCGGTGAAACAGAAAGTAAAGGTCTTGAGTTTTCGATGAGGATGGCGCCGGTTAAAGGATTTGAAGCAAATGTCAGCTATGGTTATACACATGCCACATTTCTTACGTATATGGCCAATAAAACAACCGATTACGCGGGTAATTTCATACCATATGTACCGGAGCAAACAATCGCTTTTTCAGGAAGTAAAACCTTCCAGTTCAAGCAATCAATGATTGAATCGATGCGGATTAGTCTCAATTACCGGGGTACCGGCAAGTATTACTGGAGCGAAAAAAACACCGACTATCAGGATTATTACGGACTCCTCGATGGAAAGATTACTTTTACAAAAGGAGATTTTCAGTTAGAGTTCTGGGGGAAGAATTTATTTGATACACAATATTACGCTTTTTCATTCGAAGCACTTGGAAATCGCTATGTTCAACCCGGCAGACCATCACAGGTTGGCGTTAACCTGTCGTTAAAATTTTAATTAATGAATCGCGAGAAACTCGATAAATTCTTTGTTCTCTTTAGCTTATACATTGCCCAATCGATTCCGATGAGCTTTTTCTCGACCGTGGTACCCGTTATCATGCGTCAGGAACACTATTCGCTCCAGTCAATCGGACTTTTACAGTTGATTAAACTTCCCTGGATTTTAAAATTTCTTTGGGCACCATTGATCGATCGCAACGCCACCGGAAATCTGAAGCAGTACCGGAAATGGATTATTGGGTCGGAGCTGTTTTATGCAATTGTTATCATTGCCATAGGTATTCTCAATCTTCAATTCGATTTTAAGCTGATCATCATACTCATGATCATTGCCTTTGTTGCTTCTGCAACCCAGGATATTGCTACCGATGCTTATGCGATTCTGATCATGAAGAAAGAGGAGCGAAGTTTCGGAAACAGTATGCAATCTTCGGGTAGTTTTATTGGTGCATTGGCAGGCAGTGGTCTCTTACTGATTGTCTATCATTATTTTGGCTGGACGATGTTACTGCACTGCCTGGCACTTTTTGCCTTAATTGCCCTCATTCCATTAATGCTCTACAAAAAACGGGAGCCGGTAGTTGAAAAAAAGGGGAGTATTATAAAAATGAAAGATCTTTATCTCTTTTTTGCAGCTCCGGGAATGGTAAAGCGTATTTTTCTGCTTGTTTTCTACTATTCGGGAATCATTGGAATCCTTGCAATGTTAAAACCTTATCTTGTTGATTTGGGCTATTCTATAAAGGAGATCGGATTTATGTCGGGAATTGTTGGCACTTCGGTTGCAGCCATGTCGTCATTTTTAGCTGCCTTTTTGATCAATAAACTTGGCCGGAATAATTCGCTGATCGGTTTCTCATTCTTAAGTATAATCGCAACCTTTTATCTTTGGATGATTTCACTGGGAACACCAAATACGCCGATGATTTATTTGGGAATCATATTGATATGGGGCACCTACGGATTACTTACCGTGGCCATTTATACGACATCTATGGATCATGTAAGACCAGGCAGAGAAGGCACCGATTTTACCCTCCAAATCGTGATTACGCATCTGAGTAGTCTGATTATTGCCGTTTTAAGTGGAAAAATTGCTGACAGTATTTCGTACAGTGGTTTATTTCTGATTGAAGCGCTTCTAAGTGTTGCTACATTTGCAGCACTATTTTTTCTTTACCGTAAAAAAAGCTTGTTATGATCATTCCGGAAAAATTACTCGAAAAATACAATTCACCCGTGCCACGGTATACCAGTTATCCGCCGGCCAACTACTTTACTGACGCAATAACTGAAAGTCAATATATTGAAGCAGTGAAGGATTCGAATAGCCGTAATCCGAAAAATATCTCCATTTATATTCACATCCCCTTCTGTAAAAAGCTTTGTTTTTACTGCGGATGTAATGCCTTGCCATTGGCGACGATGGAGGCGATGGAAAATTACGTGACAGCCCTCAAAGAAGAGATCAAAATGGTTGCTGCCCTGATTGACAACGACCGGAAAGTCTCTCAAATCCACTACGGAGGCGGAACCCCCAATGTTTTACCTGTTGAATGGATTGCAGAGATTAACGAGCTTATTTATTCATTGTTCAAGTTAACCGATCAGCCAGAAATTGCAATTGAGTGCAATCCGGCACATTTATCATTTGATTATATTGATCAACTTAAAAAAGCAGGATTTAACCGGTTTAGTATTGGAATACAGGATTTTAACAATGATGTATTAAAAACAGTTAACCGCGATCCTTCTGAACTTCCTGTTGGTGATCTGCTTCAGAAGATAAAATCAGGATCAGAACATATTGCTGTTAATCTTGATTTTATATATGGATTGCCGGGGCAAACCGTTGAAAGTTTTCTCGATTCAATCCGGAAAGCTGTCTCTATTCGTCCCGACAGGCTTGTCACTTTTTCGTATGCCCATGTTCCGTGGGTGAAAAAAGCGCAAAAAGTTCTTGATAAAATAGGTTTGCCAACCAGTGAATTGAAAATGAAGATGTTTTCAGTATCGCACGACTTTTTATTGGCCAGTGGCTACAAATCTATCGGTCTGGATCATTATGTACTTGAAAGTGATGAGCTTTACCAGGCATTACTAAGTAAAAGTCTCCACCGCAATTTCCAGGGTTATTGCACGCGACAAACTACCGGGCAGGTTTATGCATTTGGGGTATCGTCCATTAGTCAGCTTGAAAAAGGATATGCACAAAATATCAAATCGGTGAAGGGTTATATTGATTCGATTAACTCCGGACATTTGCCTATTGAAAAAGGTTATATGCTGAGTGATAATGAAATTATTGTACGTGAGGTAATTAACCAATTGATGTGCAACATGCATATTCACTGGCAGGAATTGGCAGACCGGTTAAATATAACGCAAACGGCTGTTAAAAATGCAATTACCTACGATAATGCAGAATTGAAGAAATTCGAAGAGGATGGAATTTTGATATTCACCGACAAGGGACTCGACATTACAGAAAGCGGAACGCTCTTTATCCGGAATGTAGCTGCCTCCTTCGATCCGCTTACAAATACACAGTCCAAACAGTTTTCAAAACCAGTTTAATATGGAAGGTCACCTTAAGACAGAAGTTGTAATAATTGGTGCCGGACTGACAGGTTTGGTCACGGCTCACTACCTTTTGAAAAAGGGGTTCAGTGTTAAAATCGTTGAAAAGAACAGTCGGCCGGGTGGTGTTATGCAAACAATCAGGAAAGAGGGCTTTACGATCGAAGCAGGACCGAATACGGGAGTTGTTTCTCATCCGGAGATTGTGGAGCTTTTCGAAGATCTTAAGGACGATTGCAAAATTGATATTGCAAATCCTGAAGCGAAAAAAAGGTTAATCTGGAAAGATGGAGAATGGCATGCATTACCATCAGGATTTCTGACGGCACTTAAAACCCCGCTGTTTTCGATTGGTGACAAATTCAGAATTTTAGGTGAGCCTTTCAGAAAAAAAGGGACCAATCCGAATGAAAGTATAGCAGATCTTGTCGTAAGAAGAATGGGGCAAAGTTATCTTGATTATGCAATAGATCCTTTTATTTCAGGAATATATGCCGGTGATCCCTCTAAATTAGTGACCCGTTTTGCGTTGCCTAAACTTTATAACCTTGAACAAACTTACGGCAGTTTTATTCGTGGCGGGATAAAAAAAGGTTCTGAACCAAAGGACGAACGGACAAAGAAAGCAACAAAAGAAGTGTTCTCAGCAAGAGGAGGGCTTCAATACCTGATTGATGCGCTTGTCAAAAGTATTGGCAACGAAAATATCCTTCTGAATTGCACGGATGTTACAGTAAGTAATGATAATCAAATATTTAATACTTCTTTCTTAATGGGGAGTATACCTGTTGGTTTGACTTCTCAAAAAGTCATTTCGACAGTTGGTGGAAAAGAGATCGATTCTGTATTTCCTTTTATTGGGCAGGAACAATTAAAGGCAATTACGCAGTTGGAATATGCCAAAATCGTTCAGGTTGCACTTGGTTACAAGCAATGGAAAGGGATCGACATCAATGCTTTCGGAGGATTGATTCCGTCGAAGGAGAAACGCAAAATTCTGGGGGTATTATTTCCCTCCTCTTTCTTCGCAGCACGTGCGCCCGAGGGTGGCGCGCTGCTTTCAGTATTCCTGGGTGGCATGAAGCACAGCGAGTTTTATTCACTCAAAGACGAAGAGATTCAATCGTTGGTTGAAGAAGAAATTGGGGAAATGCTGAAAATAAAGGGGATAAAGGCCGATGTATTAAAAATATTCAGGTATCAGTTTGCAATTCCACAGTACACAGCTACATCTGAGCAACGATTTGAGGCAATCAATTTTGTACAGAAAAACTATCCGGGATTGATCCTTGCCGGGAATATCCGCGATGGAATTGGTATGGGTGACCGGATCAAACAGGGGCGTGCCATTGCTGAAGAAATGATTAACAAATAGAAATGGATCAGACCGCTGTTGTTCTTGTGAATGTTGGAACTCCCGATTCTCCTTCGGTAGCCGATGTAAGATTGTATTTGTCTCAGTTTTTGAATGACAGACGGGTGATTGATCTTCCGTGGTTGCTTCAAAAAGTGCTTGTGAATTTGATTATTGTCCCGTTCAGAGCTCCAAAATCTGCTAAGCTCTATCAAAAATTGTGGACCGAAAAGGGGTCACCGCTTTTGTACTATTCAATGCAGGTAGCAGAGAAACTTCAACTGCGAATGGGCGATAACTACAAAATATACAATGCCATGCGCTATGGTAGTCCTTCCGTGGAGAATATCTTAAACTATATTGAATATCAAAATTATAAGAAGATAATTATTCTTCCGCTCTTCCCGCAATATGCTTCTGCAACCACAGGAACAGTTTCGGAGTTTATTTTGGCGAAAATAAGTCGCTGGAATGAGATTCCTGAGCTTCGGTTGATAAATCATTTTCACGATCACCCGGCTTTTATCGATGCTTTCGCAACCCAGGCGACAAAGTATGAGGTAGCCAAATGGGATCATGTAATTTTTTCGTTTCACGGTTTGCCATTGCGACAAATCAGAAAAGTCCATTCCGAAGTCGATTGCAAAGAATGTCTTTGTAAAACGCAATCCATCGGGGAAGGTCGATTTTGTTATCAGGCAGCCTGTTATGAAACGGCAAGATTAATTGCTTCGAAAATCGGCCTTTCTACGAACGATTATTCCATCTCTTTCCAATCACGGCTTACAAAGAACTGGATGTCACCCTTTACGGATGAGATGTTGATTCAAAAGGCAAAGGCTGGAATTAAGAAGATCCTTATTTTCGCTCCTTCATTTGTGGCAGATTGCCTTGAAACAAAGGTTGAAATTGAAAATGAGTACAGCCTACTATTTAAAAAGCATGGTGGTGAGCAGCTGCAACTCGTCGAAAGCCTTAACGATCACGATTGCTGGATTGAGGGTTTAAATCAGATAATTTCCAAAAGCAATTAGGGGAACACATTTATCCTTCGCTGAAAATAAGTTGCATTTCCATATTTAAAATATTGAAGAATAATGTTATATCAATAGCTATTTCTCCAATAGATTTAAGTTCAATTATTCCAACGTATATTATTGCACTTTTGATGGAATGTGTTACCTTCATCCCCGAAGGTAAAATTCAGAAATTACAATTGATCTAAAATAATGGTTCATATCAAGATTAACGGTCACGAAATTGAAGTTGAAGCCGGAACCTCGGTTTTAAAGGCGGCTGAAAAGGCAGGAGTTAAAGTCCCATCACTTTGTTTCAATGAAGAATTGGGGCATTTTACATCGTGTATGTTGTGCCTTGTAAAAGATGCCACGAATGGCCGGTTATTTGCATCTTGTTCTGTTACAACCACCGAAGGAATGTCTGTAATCACGGACGATGAAGAAATTCATGAAGCACGTCAGACTGGTCTGGAACTGCTATTGAGCGAACATGTAGGCGATTGTGAAGGTCCTTGCCAGGTGGCATGTCCCGCGCACATGGATATTCCGCAAATGAACCGTCTGATAGCTGCCGGCAAATTTGAAGCAGCATTGAAGCTGGTCAAAAAAGATATTGCATTACCTGGAATTTTAGGACGGATTTGTCCGGCTCCATGCGAAGGTGCTTGTCACCGCAAGTCGGTTGATACTTCGGTCTCCATTTGTCTGCTAAAACGGTTTGTGGGCGATGAAAATGATGTTCATCCTTTCGAACCACTTCCTTTAACGGGAAAAAAGGTGGCGGTAATCGGAGCTGGTCCGGCCGGATTGGCTGCGGCCTATTATTTGCAATTAAATGGCTATCAAACTGTATTATTTGATAAAGATCTTTTAGCCGGAGGTCTGCTTCGTACCGATGTTAAGCCCGAAATTTTACCTGTACATATTTTAGACAAAGAGATTAAGACCATTTTGGATACAGGAGTTGTATTTGAAGGGGGAAAAGATATTAATGCAGCAGCCTTCCATGATATTAAAAATCAATATGATGCTGTAATTATTGCAACCGGAGTACTAGTTGATGAAATCCGAAGCTGGGGAATCGCGACAAATTCAAAAGGTATTGAAGCCGATCCAAACAGTTATGAAACCTCGTTAAAAGGTGTTTTCGCAATCGGAAATTCACTTCGTTCTTCAAGGCTGGCGGTCCGTTCTGTGGGACAAGGAAAGGAAGTAGCCTTCTCTGCTTCACAGTATTTATCGGGCGAAGAGCCGAAAGGAGAACCAAGGTTATTTAATTCGCGCATTGGTAAACTGCTTCAGGAAGAGATTTCAGAATATCTGAAAGAATCGGTTCTTCAGGAAAGAATATCTTCAGATAGCATCAGATTAAATGGTTATACAAAGGAAGAGGCGATGGCAGAAGCCAGACGATGCCTTCATTGCGACTGTCGTGATATTGAGAATTGTAAACTGCGGGATTTTTCTGGACGACTTGGTGCTAATCAACGCCGTTTTGCCGGAAACGAACGAAAAGCAATGACGAAGTTCTTTGCACACCGGATTGTTTACGAACCGTTGAAATGCATCAAGTGCGGAATCTGTGTGCGAATGACCGCCAAATACCAGGAAAAATATGGTTTTTCCTTCATTGGTCGCGGTTTCGATGTGGTGATTGGCGTTCCGTTCAACGAATCGGTGGAAGCAGGATTGGCCGAAACTGCCGAAAAAGTAGCGAAAGCATGCCCGACTGGTGCGTTATCTGTAAATAACAAATTATGAGAGTAATATACCTGATTTTATTCGTTTTGATTTTATTTGAAGGTGCGAATGGCCAAAATTCGACCTCTTGGAATAACTTTCGCGGAAGTCAGGATCTGTCAGGAGCCACAAATGTGAACTTTCCGGAGAAGCCAATGAAACTTTGGAATTTCAAGGTGGGTGATAATATTAAGTCAGCTGCAGTGATCAGTGAAGGACGGGTGGTTATCGGTGCAACCGATGGCGTTATTTACTGCCTCGATCTCAAAGGAAAGCTGGTTTGGAAATACAAGACCGAGAATTCAATCGAAGCTCCGGCATTGATTCTGAACGGAAAAGTATATGTAGGTAACCTCGATGGCAATCTTTATGCGCTTAAACTTTCGGATGGTTCCCTGATCTGGAAATACAAAACCGACAACCAGATTATGGGATCGGCAAACTTTTGGAAATCAGGTTCTAAAACATCATTAATTGTAGGAAGTTACGATTATAATCTTCACTGCGTTGATGCCGAAACGGGTAAAATGCGCTGGATGTACGAATCGGATAATTTTATTAACGGTGCGGCAGCCTGTTTCAACGGTAAAGCGATTTTCGGCGGATGCGACGGTTTCCTTCATGTTGTTGATATTAATAGCGGTAAATCAGAGTCTAAGATCAATGTAGCGACCTATGTTGCCGGTTCGTGCCCGGTAAGCGATAAAATGGCCTATATTGGCGATTACGATGGAAAGTTTTCGAAGGTCGATATTCAGTCTCAAAAAGTTGTCTGGGACTGGGAGAATAAAGAGCTAAAACAACCTTTCGTTGCTTCAGCTGCTTTATCAGGTGATAAAGTTGTAACGGGCAACCGCGATAAGTTCGTCTATTGCTTCAATAAAAATACCGGAAAACTGCTTTGGAGTTTCAACAGCGGCAACCGTGTGGAAGCGTCACCAGTCATTATTAAGGATAAAGTAATGATTGCCAATATGCGTGGTGATCTGGCTTTACTGAAATTGACAGATGGTTCAGTGATCTGGAAATACGAAATCGGTAATTCGATTCTCCATAATCCGGCTGTTATCGAAAACCTGATGGTTGTTTGTGCGTTAGATGGAAATGTTTATTGCTTTGGTAGATAACGGAGAACTAAATTCTATTGTTGTGCAACCTACTAAAAGACACCCACTCAATGGATACAATATCGAGATTGGAAGACCTTGGATATTATGATGAGCTTGATAAATTCAGGCTTGAGAACAATCTCAACAGCTTGGAGATTGGAAGAGTTATTGCAGAACATAAGGAACGGTTCATTGTCAGGACAACTAATGGCGAATTTGAAGCAGAGATAACTGGTAATATGCGCTTTACTGCAAAAAATCGTGAAGATCTTCCGGCAGTAGGTGATTGGGTTGCCCTGACAACTTATGAATCTGATTTTGCGATAATTCATAAAATTCTTCCGCGATTTTCAATTATTAAAAGGCAGGCAGTCGGACAGTTTGGTGAGATACAGATAATTGCAACAAACATTGATTATGCTTTTTTGGTACAGGCAGTTGACAGGGATTTTAATATCAACAGACTTGAAAGATATCTGACGATCTGCAATTCATCGAAGGTTAGTCCCATCATTTTATTCAGTAAGATTGATCTGGTAGATGAGCAACAGCTTTCTGAGATATTGGAGAAGATAAAAATCCGGATTAAAAATGTTCCGGTTATTTCCATTAGTAATGAGTCGCAGGATGGATACGATGCATTAAAATCGACCATCGAAAAAGGGAAGACCTATTGTATGCTTGGTTCTTCGGGTGTCGGCAAATCCACCCTGTTAAACAATCTTTCCGGCAAGTCCATCATGTGCACGGATTCAATTAGCCAGAGTACCAATAAAGGGAGACATGTTACAAGTCACAGGGAATTAATTATTCTGGAAAATGGGGGAATATTAATTGACAATCCTGGAGTCAGAGAAGTAGGTATTGCCGATTTAACAAACGGATTGGAAACCACGTTTGATTTGATTATCAGTCTTTCTCAAAATTGTAAGTTTGTAGATTGTACCCACACCAATGAGATAGGGTGTTCCGTAATTGAAGCCGTTGAAACAGGCGATATAGACAAAGCATCTTACGAAAACTACCTGAAAATGGAAAGAGAGAAAGCCCATTTTGAAGCTACGGTTGCAGAGAAGCGAAAAAGAGACAAAGAATTTGGGAAAATCATGAAGAACTATAAAAAAGACATGAACAAAAATAAGTTCTAAGCACAAAAAGGCAAAAAGTCAACTTATTTCGAAAATAATTGTTGATCAAATCAATACAACTAAATCATTCGGC